>BNJV01000880.1_pt1 | contig 55535 bp, 73 predicted proteins | sample 8540591 | NCBI WGS metagenome assembly BNJV01 (sample SAMD00202457, study PRJDB9452) | human saliva metagenome | host: Homo sapiens | reverse complement strand
ATACACACACACACACACACACACTGTCCAAAGAGAGAGAGAGAGAGAGAGAGAACACACACACACACACACACACACACACACACACACACACACACACACACACACACACACACACACACACACACACACACACACACACACACACACATGACACACACACACACACACACACACACACACACACACACACACACACACACACACACACACACACACACACACACACACACATGGGATCATCAACGCGAGCAACGATCGGCCTCCCCACTGGGCTGAGGGGCAGGAAGCTGTTCGACCTGCGGTACTGATCAAATGAACAGTTGCCGCCACGGAAGAAAGCGGGCGCGTGCTGGGATCACTTTAGAAAGAGAGAAGGCGGCGCCAGAGCGACTGGCCGGTGAACGAACCGTGGTGGCAATACAGCGCCATTTGACCTCGACCCATCGATTGAGGCTTGCAAGAGGAAACCGAAATATTTCCTGTCGCGGCGCAGCCCTGAGGCAGTAACCAAAAATCTCGTGCCTCGTTTTTCCTTCCTGACCGCAAGAGAGCCATCCACGTTCACCGCACGGCACGTAAGCTCTCTCTCTCCGATGGTGCGCGCGAAGTGCCTGCCGGGGGCGATAATCGCCGTGGGCGGCTTAGTCCGGCGGCCGCGCCGACGGAAGCCGTGTGGCGTCAGCCGAGGTCAGCCTCACTTGAAGTTATGATGATGGTGCAGGGCCACAATGCTGACGCTGGGTGCACTCACTGCGGAGGGCGGGCCCATATGAAAGCGCCGGGCGAGCCCCGCGGCGTTGCGAAAGTGCGCATCACCGAGGGCCGCGCGCGACGAGCACCCAATGCGATGGCCCGTACCGCAGAGCAAATTTCGCAGCGTGACGTGGTGAAACGATTACCTGCTGCCCGATGGATGGCGACCAGCACGCAGCAGCCGTACCACGGGAGATGCGGCGTACCGCAGCGACGGCGCGTTCAGCGTTTTTTCCTCGTTTCTTGCTGGCGGTGGGGCCGATAGAGAATTTGCGGTTGACGCGTTTGAGGAAAAGGCACCCGGCGAGTGGCTTCCAGACCGAGGCGGAATTAGCGGCGGTGACATTCGGCGACACGATGCCGACACGAGCTGTCGGCAGCTTCACCGCGTGCGTCCAGCAGTAGCGGCGTTTGAAACCACGTTACCCAAAGCCCTCCCGAACGCGGGGAGCTGTTGAGGGCACATTCCACGAGAGGTCGAAAAAAAAAGTGGTCTAAGATACACTCGAGCGGTTTTGGCCGAGGTCGCGGAGGAGTGCATTAATGTTCTTCCACGCAGCGTACCGTGGGAGTTCCTTAACCACGACCACATTGCTGTTGCTGGATTTCGGCATCGGCTAGCAAAGCCGAAGTGGAGACTTTCGTGATCCCAACGGAATTGCAGGAACGGACCTCGTGGAGGTAGTCGCCGCGAAGCCAGGAGGAGCGAACGGCTGGGCTGGTTGTCGACGTCCGTTTCACCGTAGTAGTGGCGCGAGCATTTACACCCAACGATGTTTTGTGGCAGCGGCCGACAAAACGCAGCATGCGCAGCCGTGACGATCGCGAGGTGATGAGCTGGTTTGGCGGGCCTGACGGTGCGCATGCCGGGGAGAGTTGTAGTGGTAGAGTCGAATTTCAATCAGCGCCGATCTCTGCGGTGGTTGTTCCCGAGGTACTGCGGCGGCGAAACTGGCGGTGAAATTCCCCAGGTCAAAAGTTAAAAGGCAAGTCCGAAATGGAGAAGTTCTGCTGCAAGTAAACGGCTGGTGAAGTGTTGCAAGGGTCGCGTTGGCTGCGTGGCGCGTGGGAAAGGTTGAGCGCATCGAATAATGGTGCCGTCGAGCGCGGATTGTAGCAGCAATGACGCTGGCAGGAATAGATCGGGTGGTGAGTTTCGCCCGGGAGGAGGAGCTAATAAAATGATTATCGCGAACATTGATATCGCCTGCTACGATGCGGCCGAGTCCGCCACGGGCGCCCGCAGCGTCCTGCGAGATTGATGTTGGCCAAAGCCCATGAAGCTGGAGGCTGAGCGGCTTTCAATCAATCCTCCTTTGCTGGCGAAGTCTTGTAGACGCAGTTCATTACCCACACTTCGATGCCGGTGCACACTGCGCGAACTTGTTGCAGTCCGGATCATCACTGTGGTGCGCGGACGTCGCCCAACGAACGAACGACGGGTTGCCCTGCACGCTGATCTAGCTGGGCGCGTGGTCGTATCTATCGTAGAGGTGGTAGGCGGCCAACCGTGCGCTGCGTCAGCGCCTTTTTGACGTGTGTGAGCGTTTCGGAGGCTCGGCGTCGTGGGATCGCGTTGTCGGTTGTCGCGTACACACCGAACGACGCCGTCCCGGCGTCCCAGTGTAGCGACCTCTTCGCGTCAACACCATACTCGTGGCCTGTAGTGAGAAATTGTTCTTATAGTCCGGATCCGAGCTTCGGCGGTTTTGGTGAGACCATTTGTCCGTCGCGGCCGTCCTTGCTCGCCCGCAGCAGCGCGCTATGCACGAAGAGTTGGAGGTGCTGGTATGCGCGGAGGTCGAGGTGCGGTTCTTATACACGGCGGCAGCGCATCTCCGTCCCGAGATCTTCGACCGTGAGCGAGAGGAATGTTCGAAGTTAGTTTTGTAGCACCCGGTCTCGTCCGGGTTCCTGATGGCGCGGTTGATGCCCGAGGCAAAACACATATTTAACAAGTTTATTGTTTTCTCTCGAAGTCACCTCGCGCTTCACTACGAGCGCCGCCAGCCGTGCCAGCACGTTCTGGATAGCGTTGCGTATAGTCGCGCCACCGCCGCGTACCAGACCCGCGTGGCGAAAACGCAGCAGCACAACCGCTGGTCAGCCCGTCATAAAACATGCGCGAAGCGGATCGAGGAGAAGTCGCGCGCGATGCCGCTGTACTGCGCTCCGTATTCGCCCAGCGGAATGCGTGGAACAAATACCATTTCGTGTGCAAGGACGGTTGTCGCGCGTTTTCGAGTTAATTCGTGCGCATGTCGACAATGTAGTTTTGTCCGACCTGTAAGGGTCGTGGATTGACAGCACACGGTACCGATAATATTTTCGTACTGCTGAGCGGAACGGTTGATGTCCTCAACGTCCGGTGCGTCGTCTCTGTAGGCCGAAGCGTAAGTTTCGCGTCGTCGCATCGGCGGCCGCTGACAGCCGTTCGGATTGTTGAGAGATTGGTAACGCTTGAGGACCGATGCGGCCGCCTGTCCCAGCCCACGAAAGCAGTAATATTGGTCGCCGGATTGATGTTGTGCAATGGAATCGTAGACGGCCGAAGCACGCGGGACGAACAATGGCGCGGAGATACCAGTACAAGCCCGAAGTGCTCCTTCGAGGTCAAACCGCCAGCTCACGTCTTGTCGCGCGCGCGCTTCCGAGTGTGTGCTGAAGGCATGTCACAGCATTCTGCCGCACCAAGCCCAGGCAGTTTCGGCCACCAGCAGTTATCGCCATCGGTCAAGTCCACTGTAATCGGCAGGCGGGCCGTCTTGAAGTTAATGCTCCGGAGACGCCTAAATTAAAGTACAGGGTATGCCCGTGTATGGTGCTCGGCACCTTTGCGCGCTATTGATTTCCGTGCGGTGAAGCGTGATCCATCATCCAAACCCACGTATCTATACATCGGCCGCCACCGAAGTCCGACGTTTGATGCGGCGCATCACCCCAGCGTGCCGGGTTACGGGGCTTGCCATCGCCGTCGAGAGCGAGGGGTCGAGGCTAACAAGGACCGCGTCTGTTGATAGAAGGCCGCTGCTGAGACGGGAAGGTGTACGTGCATCCTTATAGTCTGTAGGCCTTGCCAGGCAGAGGTCGCTGGCATAAATTTCACGCGCGGGTCGAGCTGCTGCACATCGTTCTTGATGTAGCCTGGTGTGAGCGGGGAGGAGCGCAGGCGTGTGAAGAGCGGATCGATCACATAACATGCAAGGAGCACGGTTGCAGCTGTACACAAAGGTAGTGCACGCGCGTTGGGCAGAGCCGCACTTGCAAACATTGAGGGCGCCGAGAGGAGATCGTCCACTGCCGCGTGGGGCCTGAAACGTCGATGTCTGCATTTCGAAATCGTCGATATACGATGTATTAACACCCGCGCACCGGTGTTGCGTGCGTCCGGGTGAAGCGAGCGCAAATCGCCAGCAAATTGATGTTCGATATGCGTCGTGGTACCAGCGCGGCGATTGACTAGATCGGTCAACCACTGACCGGTGTCTCCAGGGCCAGTGCCCAGTCCCCTAAATCAGCGGTTCAGTGTCTTCGCGTCGCGGCCACCTTCGGGACGTCAGGCTGTTCGCCTGCGCGAGCGTACCGCCCACTTGCGCGGGAACTTTTTCGGACAGAATATCATATCAAAATCAAACGCCGAACATCGTTTTGCGCGTTGCGGCCGCCGTAGTCGGCGTTCGCTGATTCCATACCGAGCATTTGAAGGCAACGGGCGTCTCGTCGAGGATGCCTCGTTGAGAATTCGATCGTCCCCTGTTGTAGTCGACGGTATAGTCCGTCCCCTCAAGAGAAGCTGCCCACCGCTGCGCGCACCACAACGCCCTCGCGGAATACCGGTGGTGCTGGATGTGGCCTCGTCTGCTGTGTCGTCTTTGACTGCCGGAACCGGAATTTGTTGCAAAGCGTTCCGCGATTGTGTTTCGCCACAGTGCGCGTCCGAGTCGTAGAGTTCGCAGGCAAACTGTTCGGGCGAGGGCCGTATCGCCGATGGCTTTGACCGCTTCTCGGCCAAAACGCTCCACGACGGGGAAGAAGACACGCGAGGCGGCATCCACGGTGCATCCCTCCACAAAGTCAAAACATCCAGTCGCACCGCGGGCGTATGTTGGTCCAGTCGGTCGAGTCCCACCGCGAGCAGACGCTGGTCCTTCGCGAAGGAATGAGATACGAGAGTACATCATGCCCGTGGTGTCTCGAGAAAGGTGGCTTCACGCCGGAGCATGAATCGCTCGCCGCACGTCGGTGAGCGCCGAGCGAACACACGCTGTTGCGCAATCACCGCGCCCAGCCGCCTTTCGACGCGGTGCGAGCGGTGTCTTTCAAGCTCGCACGAGCGAGCGATCGCAGCGTTGTCTTTCAGGCGCCCAGACCCGCCCACCTGAGCAGTTCTCCCTTGTCAGTGGCAGACCAAATGCCACGGCCAGCACCTCGTCGGGTCGCAATGCCGTGCGCAGTGAAAAGCAGCAGCCGAGACTGCACTGAGTTTCGATATGCCCGAAGTGCAGAGCGCAGGCGCACTCTCATCATTCGTCAGGTCGTCGCCGCCCGTCATGCCGCCGATGCCGTCAGAGCGTGCCGGCTCCGGTGATGCCGCACGGCAGGAGCGAACTGGTCATGTGTAGGTGTTGGTTGGCCGTGTTGGCCGGAACGGCGGTCGGTTCGCCGGTTGTCCTGGGAGTTTTTGTGATGTGCTGGTTTTGCGTCGGTCAGGGCCACGAGATATCGCGGTTATTCGTTATGTGCCGATGTATTGCGATCCACACGATGTGTTGATTTTCACGCCCGGAAAGCATACGGGGCAGCTGCGCTTCAACTGCGCCGTCGGTGGCGTCGCGGCAGAAAAGCTGCAGTAGCGGCGGTCTCGGCCGTAGCTTGGCCGCCGTAGAGAACCCTGCCAGCGCTTGAGCCGCACGCCGCTGAATTGGCACGCCGCCTTTGCGACGCAATTTTTCGCGCGCCACCAAGTGTGCGAAAGCTTCTGGGCGTCCGAAATCTGCATGTTTAAATGAACGCCAAACAAATCTTTAAAGCTGCGGATCAGATTAAATGGAAAATAACGATACGCTGCCCGCTCCTGATCAGTTTCACGATTTTTGTCCCTTTTCCCTCGTTGTCGCAGTTTGAGCGGCGTGTCGAAGTTAAATGTGTGGGAAGCGTTTGGTGCGTAGTTGAAACTATATGTCGTCTTGTCGCCCACTTTTCCGAGCGAGGTTCGCCTTTTCGTCGAAATCAAAGCCGAAGACGCTGCGGTTGGCAAGTTCTCGGCCAGCGAGGGTTGCCGAGAAGCGGTAATGCCCTGATTTTGAGCTCGCCGATCCCTGTGCGCACGCGCACGCCGCCCGCCAGATCCTTTTCGCCGGTCCGAGGAAAACTGCATGTCGGTTAAAATCGAATTTGCCCGCCGCGGCCTTTGAAACCTCGTTGTTGCAGTGGCGGCGGCGGAAAGAATGCGCATCGACTGTTCGATGCCCATGCGGCACCCCGTCTCCCGCCAGATAGAAGCGTGGAACGTGAGCCATTGGTCCGCCCAGACGCGCGTGCCATTTATAGGCACCCGCCCTTCGTCGTGGTAGAACAATCCTCGTTTGCAGGTTGTCGGGGCCCTTCACGTCATTGGCGCGTAGGCGAAATGCCACGTGTGTCACCGTGGCTGCACCACAAAGGGCATCACCGTCCCGCAGCGCGCCGGGCGAGGCAGGGAGGGCTCAACCTGCGTCGCGGCTGAGCGAGCGTCCGTCGCCCTGTCGGCGCGAAGTGGGTCGGGCAGCGGTTGTGGCGGCTGCGTGCGGTCCGGTCTTTGCGCCGACGGGACGCGCTGGGGCGGTGACGGCTCGCCACGGCGCGGCACCTGTGGGCCCCTCACGCAGTAAGCACACTCCAGTGCCACTGTCCTCGTACGATGGGCAACATTCGTCGGAAAAGAGCGGAAAAGTCATCGGCAATTCGTTCGTTTGTCATTTGATTTTCGTTGCGCTTGATAAGCTGTTGCAGTTCCAACCGGTTCTGCTTTGAGCAGTGCGGCCACGACTTTGGCACGCCGCCGGTTGGAAGCCCAGAATGTCAGTGCCGAAATGGCCTCGGCTATGTTTTACGGCTGCCGAGATGCCCCTGCCGCCCGTGGCGTGACGTCGAGTTGTCCTCGCCCAAGAGCGTACCGGACCTGTCAGCAGGTCGAGCACGATGCGCGCTGCTTTCGGCCCGATACGCCTTTCACGCCTTTTGAGCATCGCCGTTCGTTTTGCTTTACGGATCACCTCCCCGCCACCTGCCGGGGTGAAGGCCGAGCACCATGCGCGTTTGTCCGCTGATGTTCACTGGAGGTCAAAGCCGAAGAGCCTGCTTCGACGAAAAACTATAGAGGTCAGTGCATCTTCGCGAACCACCTCTACATGCACCTTGGTTTCTCTCAGGATTTAAGGAATGTGTTGAGCAGACAGAGCCCAGCCCACACCTGCGGTTTCGATCACCACCCTGGTGGGGGGAGTTCGCTGACGATTCCTTTGATATATGCGATCATTACGATCAATGTTTGGGATAAGTGGTGGCTGCGCGTTGGAAAATGCGCCGAAAAATGCAGAGTTCTGACTTACAAAAGATACGGCCACTGACCCTAATTGAGAACAAGAAACCTTATTGTTTCTCAGCGCTCGAAATCACGATCTATCGTGAAAGGATAGGTCGATCGGGAGAAGCAAACAGTGGAAGCTCAACGGTATCGTAGTAAACCACGTACCAACACCGGCATCGAGCACTGCAGTCCATGTGATGAAAGATCGGCGTTCAGGCGGGCAAATGCCTCGGCACAGAGGTATCATACCACTTCAACGTTTCTCCAAGACCTTGTCGTGTATGAGCTTCTCACATGGATCGACAGAGCACCGGCATGGCGTTTAAAACGGCCTGCACTTACTTCAGCTACGTCTTTGAGGACGACTTTCAGGTCGAACCACACAATCAGCACACAACCATGTCGCAAGCCACGCAGAGCCAACAGCCATCCAACTGGGACAGCGCATTACAGACTCTGATGAGTGCCGCTAACGCTGACAAAGTCCCTTCCGAAGGGAGAGAGAACGCTCGGTCAGAATTTCGAAAAAGCGCCAGAACACGCAATAGCAAGTACAGATTGGTGAGGCCACCATCTTTAATTTCCACTTGAAGCTGAAGCTGGAAACGCTCTCTTGGATATAACCTTTTCCCTAAGTGAGGCAGATCGAACAAATGGCGGGGACGAGCATCAGATGATTCTCCTGCCAGTGAATGCCTCTTATACACTGAAGCTGAGCAAAAGTGCTTTTAGAGGCATAATGATCAGAAGACATAAAGCAAGAGCAATATTCCATAGGCAAACATCATTCCCAGCGAATATTCCGAAACTACGCTTTATTTGTTTAAGCAGAGTTGTTTAAGGCTTGCATGGCTGCCCAAACCGAGCAGCAGCAGCCCGCCCAGAGAAAAGCAATCGTAGGTCTATGTTTTCAGTTTCGATTAAAATGTGGTTTCATCAGCGAAACCTGTCGATCGGGACTGAGGATTGAATGGTCGCAAAAGATTCTACCCCACCGCTTTTTCATCCATTCTCTCAAACGGAACTCGCGCACCCAATGTCAAACCAAACACCCAGAGCGCCGTGAGTCCGGTTGCAGGTGTTGGTCGACACTGTGGGCAGGAGGAGGGGATTTTCATTGCGGTGGGGAACTTTGGGCGAGGCGTCCGTTCGGGGATTGATGCCCAGGAGGCGCTGCTCGTAGGGCAGGAGCCAAAACGCGATGCGTGTGGCGGCGAACCCTGAAGGCTGCACCGCCCAACACGTCGTTGAAACTAATGGCGGTTGTTGTACATGCGCAAACGCCCACGGTAGAAAGTAACCGGTATAGCAAACAGGCTCAAACGATTGCCGTATTCATGCGCACCAACTCGGCTCTTCTATCAATGCCGTGGCCGTGTGTCCGAAGCGAGCTGGAATTCAGGGTGTCGATTTGTCGGGGGCGCAATTGCCAGAGTTGAGTATCACCCTGTTGACAATGCGCCCATCACGGCATAGGTGGTGGCACCGATAACAGCCGGTCGCGGAACAGGTGGCAAAACGAAATTCCTGCCGTCAAATATAAACCGTCAGCGTTATATTGTAGGTAGTCGCTCATCCGCACGTAAGGAGTGACCGCAACCGATCGAAGAACCGCTGTATCTTGCTTTCCTCAGCCGAAAACCGTGGTCATTACCCTGTCACGCCGATGAGCGAAAGACTGACGGGAACGGTGACTGCCAAAACGGGAGCGAGGTGTTAGTGTTGAATGGGTGAGCATGGACGTCGTTGTACCTGTCAGTCTGGTGCCACAGGCACTAAAAGCGATTTGGTTTTGAAAATGGCGAGTACTGAGTCATGTTGAAACAGCAGGCGATGATCGTCACCGCCTGACCTTAGCGCAATGGGGAGGAAATATCCAATTTTGGTCGTATGAAATGTATTTCGACAACGACGAGAGTAGAAACAGCAGGCAGAGTATTATATAATTTAACAGGAAATCGCTGGGGAATGATGGATGAACGGGGCCCATTAGTCAGATGCATGTCTGGTGGAGAAAATCGAAGTCGGCCATGTTGCAGCTCGAAGTGATTGGTGTCTTCAAGCGAGGGAGGAAAGTGGGGAGAAGGAACAAAGCGGGGACCTTTCGCAAACCGCCGATAGGTCTAAAAACACCCCGTTTTCACGCGCCGTTTTTTCTTTTTTCTCATAATTTTCAACACCGGTGTACGTAAAGTACATGTGGCGTTTGTGGAGTGAACAAAGACGGTTTCACCTCATTCACTCTCCGGTGTGAACCGGCTGGCTGGGCTGAGGCGCGGAGTTTTTGATGATCTGTCGTGCGCGAAGTGGGCGAAGGAACGCTGTTCGGCGGATTGGCTGCCTTCACCACAACTTCCCGTCGGTCATGGCTGTCTGCTCCAGCGCCGTCGCCTGAAAAGGCCGGGTCTTCACCCATAATGTGCTGATACCGATTGACGGTAGGAGGGGCAAAACAGCCTGACACGCGGCGGAGGAAATTACCAAGACTACCAGGAACCCAGCGCTTGATTGCCGCGGGTGAGCACCATGGAGGAGGAGAGGTGGCGAATGGCGAAATGTGTGGGCAACGTGTCGATACCGAGCGCCGAAAGATCGGCGGGACATGGGAATTACAGGCAGGTCGCGCACCGTGTCGCGATCCACAGAAAACCCGTCTCAACCAAAAGCGAATCGGCCTGACGCACGAAGCGAAGGGGTCACCCGCCTGAGTAAGCAACGCCCAGCGGTGGGGCGACGGGGAACGCAGCTGGATGAGGTCGGGAGTTGCACGGCCCAGTAGATGTGCTGCGCGGTGACGTCGGCGTCGTTGCGGCGCACCAATTCGCCACTTCGTCCGCGTCGAGGGCTCCGTTGCGTGGCAGTTTGTCGGCGGCGGCGGAGAGCACGAGGGCAAGAGCGCGATGAGCAGAGCGCAACGGGAACGAACGAGACAAAATCATCGAGGAGAACAGCGAAGTGAGCCAAATAGGCACGATTTCAACGGCTGTAGCGCAGACCAATTTGCAGTGCCGTGTTGTTGCTCAGGCGCGAACCGCGGTCGGCGGCGGCCGCAGTGCCCGCCAAAGCCGGGCCGATGTGCTGCCCAAAGAGTCGCGGCGGAGCTGCTGACAAGTGATCTCGGCCAACAGGGAATGTGTTGGCGTTGCACCGCGCGGCGCGCGGTAGTGCCCCCAGGAGCGGAGCGGTGAGGGAGGCGATAAGTCAGTCGCGGTCGAGCGCCTGGAAAAGCCGAGGTGATGCGCGAAAGCGGTTGGTCGAAGAGGAGTGCCGTTGTGGTCAGGAGCGGGAGAGGAAGAGTGGGCATTGCCCATGGCCAGCGCCGAGTCGCTGCCGCCCCGGTAGAGACCGTGGTTGTAGTTGTCGATGCTGCTCACCTGTTCGTTGAGTTGAGGGTGTGGTTTTGGCAGATGGGCAATCTGAGTCGGTGCGTACGGTCTTCGCGACCACAGTGTGAGCGCTGCAGCGGAAGGTTCAGTTCGAGACCGAGAGAGGCCGTCGGAGCCAACCATATCTTCGTCGAAGGCGGCATTTGTCTTCGAAGAGTGGTCAGAATAAAGCGGGGCCATTTTTCGGCGGCGCGGCGTGGGTGAGTGCGAATCGCTGGTGCCCACTGTGTTGCCCGAGGCATTTGCATAGCTGCCGTCGGGTCGCTGCCTTGCCACGAAGGCGTGAGGCTGGCGCAGTCCGCCGGGAGGTGCATCGGCCAGTATGCCGAGATAGTGGTGGATGGTGCCGAACTGCGTAGCCATTTTTGGCGCAGGGTCAGGGTTACGATAGAGGAGTTGCGAGATGCGCACGTAGCCCGCTGTGATAGGCACCGTGGCATAGAGGTCTGCCTGTCGATGACGGCGCGGCTGCCAATTGCCGCGATATATCGTTTCAGGTTCCGCTGGATGCGATGGTACTGGCGTCCGAAAGCCGGGCTACCAGGGTGGGATGTCGCAGCGGGTGGCGGGGGGGCACGGCGTTGCCGAGCACGAAACGAGCCGGTGGAGAGGCTGGGGTTGATGGGGTGGAGTGGGACTGAGTGCGAAGGGATGTGATCGGTTGATGACGGTTTCGCAAGGCTGAGGGGTGAAGGAGAGAAGGAGGAGCCCAGGGCGGTTTTGACAGAGAAACCCAGCGCGGGCGGAAGTCGGAGGTGCCGCGGGGGCGCGAAAGCCGGCGTGAAACTGGCCTGTGGCTGTCGATTGTCTATGGTCAGTCGGTTGGCCCGGAGCCAGAAGGGCGTGGTGCTGCTGCCAATGGTGACGAGGGTTTCGCCGAAATAGGTGAGCGGTAGTGGCGTTGCTATTGTAGGGTGTTGAGAGGGAGTTGAGGCCAGCTGCCGCGTGTGGTGGGGCAGGAGCGGGGAGAGAGGAGGAAGGGCGAATGATCTTGATTAGTTTGGGGCGAATGATGTCGAATAGGGTGGTGGTGCGCTGGTGCCAGGCGGGAAGGCTTTAGCGGTTGAAGCGCTGGAGTTGATCTGAAGAAGGGTGGGCGCTTGTTTGCCGCCGCTTTCGGGGAGGAGGGCTTCGCGACCACGGCGTTGAAGCGGGAAGAGACGAATGTCGATCGTGGCGTACGGTGTTGAATCGGCCGCCGTCGCAGTGAGCGCGGGCCCGCGCCGAGCGTTCGATGCGCAGGCCGATTGCGGTGCATAGCACCTCTGCTAGCGTGAATTTCTGGGCAGGCTCTACCGAAGAGCTCAGCATGGCCAATCGGCGCCTCGATGAGGTTGAGGTTCGAGCACCGTGACATTCGAGCAGTCCGCGTGCGGAGTGCGTGTGCGGAGCGATGGAGGCATTGTCGCCATACCGCGAAGCTACTGGCACAAGCGATGAGAAAGTCGCGTCGACAGAACGGCCGCTGCCCTCCCTCGTCGCCGAGAGTGCGTCGATAGGTTTCAGCCCAGCGGAGAGACCGTCGGTGAGCGTCTTTGCTACGCATGTACCGGTCCGCGGCGTCCCGCTTCGGCAAATTTCATGCTGATGAAGGCGTCGGAAGCTCCACCGCGCATATGTGCAAAAAGAGCGTCGGCCGCCGATGGTGCCATGTCGAGACGAACGATCGCAGGCTGTGTTGATCAATACCACTGCGGCCGCTACGGGATCCATGCGAATTCGGGAGATGACGTGCCAAACCATTGCCGCTGCCGCAGGATGATGGCGAGCGCCGCTCGGTGTCGCATCGAGCGAACCGGCGTCCGCTGACCGTGCCGTCGCTCTCCCACCGCCACCACGACGAAAGTCGACGTTACGCGCAGCCGGCACCACGGGGCAATTCCCACCGTGCAACCGGCATATCTCGAGAGGTAACAAATCAGCGGTGCAGCGATCTCGATCGAGGTGCGTTCCATCAGCTCGAAGCGCAGCGGCCTTTTGTGTCCGCTGCCCGAGATGGGATTGACGATGAAGAGGATGCTTGTGCACAAGCAGGGCATGAAACACTAGATATAATAGTGTGCAAACATAGGGAATCTGAGCTGGGGGCTTTTTGCACCCCAAAACGCGCGAAACGCAAATTTCTTATTGAATCATTGACACCGACTGGGCGATAAATGTAACTTTGCGGCCCAAACACAACAAGCAGAAATGATTTAGCCCCTGTTTCGTCCGCTATATCGGGCGATCGAGTGGCCGTGAGGTCGCGCGAGCGAGTGTCGAGACTTCTGTTCAAAACCAGCGCATGGATATTCTTCACAAACGCCTCTCCGTGAGTACACCTGGGCCTCAGCAAGTGAGAGAGCAGGGTTTGTAATCCTGGCTCTCGAGAACGAAGGCAAGGCACCGAAGTGCTGAAATGGGACGGTCACGTGGACCGCGTTTCGGCTCGAAAATCGCCCACACCGGTTTGACGGGCGATGAACGCGTGATTGAGGCCGGTGTACGCCGCGTGCGCCGGATAGTCGGATTCTGGTGAGCCGCAGTCGTTTCCTCAACGGAACAGCTGATTCGCACGCGCTCTGTAAAGAGAGCTGGCGAGTTCGTCGGAAAGACGAATGCCTGTTTCTTCGACCGGATTCACGGCAACAGTGGCGCATTCTCTGCGCTTGTGGGACCGCACGACCACATCCTCTGTGCCGACCGCGACCACGCTTCGATCGCGGGACGGTCGCCTGTCGATGGCTAAGCAATCGCGCCACAAGCACAACGACACAGGCCGACTTGGAAAGCGAGCTGCAGAAGTGCGAACCCGACGAAACCGATCATTGTGGACGGTGTGTTCTGATGCAGAAGGCGATCGGCGCCAAGTAGGCCCGAAATTATCGCGCGCCTGCGAAGAAGCGGCGAGCGGATGGTCGCAGGACGAGGGCCACGGCGTGGGTGTCTCGGACGTCAGGACGGCAGGTGTCAGATCACTTCGGCTTGACCGACGAGGTGGATCTCGTTATAGGGCACCTTCCGCAAGAGTTTGGCTTCGATCGGTGCCTGCAGCCAGCGCCGATCATCACCATTACCGACCATCTGCAGTCACACGGCGCGCACCGCATATCTTCTCGGCGTCGAACACGCAGCGACGGCTTGCGCACCTTTAGAGGCTCCTCCACATCCTCCAGCAGGAGCCGAGCTCCCTCGAAGCGCTTTGGGCGACCAACCAGGCGCCGAAACGTCAAAGAAGAAGGTTCTCGAAACCGCGACATCGGAGAGCTCCGACTCATCCCGCCCATGCGCGCGCGACTTGAAAAGACCTATGCGGCAACGGCCATGGCTTTCGGAAGCAGGTGTGTTCATCAATCCCGTGAGACTCGCTTGTCATCCCACTGACACGCTGGTGCATCGCCCCGATGGCGACCACACGCACGGCCAAAGTGGATCGCCAGGCAGCACTGCCGGCGTGGTTCGCAAACCTGTTCATAAGACGACTTTTGTTGGCGGTTGATGACTTCGAAGAGCATCTCGGCTCTACTATACATTATATATTCTTTAGGTCCCCTTCCCAAATCATCGCGTTGGAAGGGACTTGTCGTGCAGAAGGAAAATGAGGTCATGAGGCAGCGGGAAAAGTCGCCTGCTTTTGTTAGTTCAGAATGCACCGTTGGAGTATATATTTCAGATTGTCTTGGAAACAAGGAAAGGAATCGAAAACTTGCCATGACAAAATGCCTGTAATATTTGGGAAAAGCGCTTCGAAAACGTAGTTTTTGCCTTTGGGAGATTTTGCAGTCATGAGTCGATCTCCGACATCGGGACGTGCGCGCGTGGTCTTCCTTCATCCAAACAGCTCGAAAACGCATGCTTTAGAATTACTCCAGTTCAATCCTATCTTCGCGGAAAAATCCCACTTCATCTTTCAATCTTGCGGCCGACAACATCGAGCGCTCGCCGTCAGCATGGCAGAACGCGCCGTCAGACACCCCGGAGGCGTGCTGTGCGCCGATTTCATCAACGTCCTTTTATAGCGAATTTCTTACTGCCACCCGGCGCAGCCCACTTTGGGAGTGTCGCACCGTTTCTTCCTCGATCCGGGTCACATGTCGCCTGTCGGCGTCTCGCGCGCAGTTGCCGTATCGATTGACGTTTCACCGACGAACCGGAAACGCTTCGTCAGTGGGGCGTGACGCCGGGACACCCGAGAAGAACCCTGAACGCGGGAGGGAAAACACCAGCGGACCGCTCGGACAGTGACATACGCGCCGGGTAAGCCGCCATCGCCGCCAGCGCCCCTATGCGCGCACCGGTAATCCATAGGATTCAAGAAAAGAAAAATCTACGCTTACATTTCCACGGCAGAGACCCGCAAGGTGCCGGACGTTTGGCGTAATATCCTGACTGATAACCTGATCATGTTCTTCGGGACGCCAACGAAATTCAACCTCCACGGAAACGGTTGATGGTGGTTGAGGATACGGTGGCTATGAAATGCGCGTGGAATTGGAACGTGCTCGAGATCGACGGCAATGATCCGGAACAGATCCGCAGCCTCGCATCGTGGCGAATGCCGAGACAGCACGCACGCTGATCATCGGGCACTACGGGTGATGGGAGGATGCCGCCGCGCCGACAATACCAGCTACGAACAAACGCGATTGGTGGTACGTTATCGGTGCGCCGCCGGGCGGAGACCGCTTATCTCAACACGAGCGCTATCCGATGCCGGATCCCGGAGGACTGCTCCGTTCGATCCGTCCGGAAGTGGAGAACATGCGCAGCGTGCCGAGTGAACTCAAAAGATCGTCGCGGAACGCCGCGCCGAGTGAAAGCGTTTGGGCGTGGTGAGCGTAACCGGAAAAGGCCGCAGACGGCAGATTGGTTTGCCGGTCGTTTCGCCCGAACTGCTCCTGGAATGGCAAATCCAACAGGCAGGCGGGGCTTACTGCTGCAACGCTTCGCCGGCGAAGTCTGAAGTCGATGCTTTCGCGCACGAAGAAGAATATGATCGTTTCTTTCGGCCGATCTCGCAACTCGGACAAAAACGGATGGGTTCCGAAGTTAATACGACGGTGCATTCGCCGCGGCGATTTCTCCGGCGGAGCCTCCCAAGCCGAGTGAGCGACTCACGATGCGCTTTGTGTTTCTGCGATCGGTATTGCGCTTCCACGGCGGCATGCTGACCGCGATGTAACAAATGTTCTTTGTCTCTCTCCGACTCATAGCGAAACCGGCGATTTCGCATGGCGGCGCCGATGGAACTCCCGTGAAATTCGTGTGTGGAGTCACGATGCTTCTATCCGCGTCGGCGAAGACGGTCCCACGCACGAACCGGTGGAACAGGAAGCGCAGATTCGCCTTGATGGAAAAGCGTTGCAGAACCATTCTGGTCGCGACTCCGTGCGTGCAGCGACCTGCTGACGTCAATGGAGACCACGGTGCGCTGGAAGACGGCAATGGACATGGACATGCCGACCGCGCCTCGTCTTCAGCATCGCCAAAACGTGGCCAACCTTCCCGAAGGAACGGACGTTACAGCGCGCGCTGGAACGCGGAGCCACACCGTGGTCAGCGATGCGCAACCCGAAGTCGCACCGTGGCCAGCGGATCGGAGGTGTCTCACGTTGGCGGCCGCTCGCGCACTGACTCACAACCGACGGTAATCACATCGCGTGCGGTGAGTTGCCCGTCCGAACAACTCGTTCCGTGGCACGAAGACGAAGCTCATCGCGAGAGTCGCAATCCCGCGCAACGCAAAGAAATTCTTCCTCACCGCCGGTTTCGCCCGTTGTCTTCGAAGGACTCAGTCGAGATACCGGACGAATTTTCGGACCCAACCACTTGAGCCACAGCGCAACTTTCAGCGCCTGATGACGAGATTCGACCACTCCGCAGCCGCTTACAGCTAGAAATCAAAACAATATCTCGAATAAAGAGTCGTTATATCGGGAAAAGTGAGAGGAATGTCTCACGCAGCAAGACATAGAGACACTGGTAAATTGATGAGGCGCTCTATTTTGTCGTGACAGCGCTTTGCACACTCCCCTACTTTTCCAAACCAAATGCACACACTAGAATAGATACGAAACCCATAGTCTAGCTCCGGATCATGCCGAGTCTGGAACTCGAAAAGTGCCGTGTGTCGCTATTTGAGACGAGCGCGGCATCCCGGTATCGTCGATTTCGGAACCCATTCGTCCGACTCCCGTGCGATTATCCCGATTTTCGGTCATGCGCTGTCGCCGCGCCATCGACGGAGAAGAGTGTTAACGCGGTATTGCAGTTTGTGGCAGCGGGAAGTTGCACGCTGATGACGCTCACTACACGGCGCACGTGCGTCATGCCGCCTTTGTGCTGATGCCCGAAATTGCGGCCTTGTCTTCGTCAACACAACAACGCCAACGTTCCTGGTTATGCCCGGTCGTTTTAGTCGACGAGAAAGAAGCGACAGCACTCGACGCCTTCCTTCCACCGATTCTCGCGAAGGAGGAACACCGCCAGCCAGCGTCGCCGAAAATCCCTGCTGATCTCCTCTCACGCATCGGCACACGCATCTTGCGCAGCCGTTTTCGCGCTGACGATCACATCGTTCAATCAAACGCCTTTCGAGTAGAAGAACGCCTATTTGACCACAACGCAGCAGTTGTGGTACGCTTGCTTCGTCACAGGCGAAAGCGCGTTTTCACAAACAGCGCAAAAATAGGTCGCTTTGCCACAACCGGACTGGAAAAGTATACACTTTGCACCACACCTCAAATAGCCCTATTCATCCAAAACTCAGATCAAAATGACCAGCAGATATTGTAAGTGAGATTGTTAAGAAGACGGGCATTGATCAATGCCACGGTTCCTGTCTTTCCTGTGGAAGCATTTCATGAGTCTCGTCAAAGAGTCGCTCGCACGGGAGGAAAACGATCATCTGCGAGGGTTTTCGGCAGCCCATGTCTTCGAAGACGCGCGTGCAGAAGACGGCGCGTAACATTTCGGAAGAACACGACGATCAATCATTCCTGAGCGATCAACATCCCCGCTTTTCACGCTTCCGCGAAAGACGTTCACCGACCAGTATCGGGTAATCGCTCAGCAAGCCATCCGTTCAAAAGTGTTGCACGCTTCTCCTTCCATTAGGAGTTGGCTGAGGGAAGATGTCCTGATTTACCTACATATTTTAAACATCGCACCATGTTTAACGGAGAAGAAGAGACATGATGTCCACGCCAAGCGCAAAAGCGTTTGTGCAAGAACGTCATAAGAGCGAAGTAAGTCGTCGTCGGTCACTGCTGACGGTACGGAAAGTTGTGTCACATTGTCACCGGAGTGGCTTCGGCTTTTAACTTTCTATTTCTGTTCATTTCATCTCTGATCCCTCTTCATCGACTTCCAAGAGCCGAGGAAAAGAGCCGTAAGCGTACTGAACGTTATCAAATGATGTCCAAAGGAAAGGTATTCCATCGCCCCGTTGGAAGACAAGGTCTCGTGGAATTCAAGCAAGAAGGTCGTTCGGGAGCATTCTGTGGGCATCATGTAGAGATTCGGAAAATCATTTGGTTTCAACGCTTGGTTCGTGAATGTCGGATACGAGCGCGACGCCTTCTGCATTATCGATTTGGGCGTGCGCTACAGATGTTGAGTTTGAGATTACCTTGACTCTGCTCAAGAACGGAAGCGTAAACCCTTCCCCTTCACAGTACCGCGCCAGATCACCGAAAGGGCACATTAAAACACCGTCGATGTCGGCCAAGGTGTTGGTGCAGATCGTCAAGGGACCTATTTCCGCAAGGACCTCGCGTGCCTGCGAACCTTTGTGGGTCGTTATCTCGTCCTCATTCCTTCACCGACAAGGTCAGCGTTCCACTAAAATCAAAGCGATGAGCGAGCACGTCTCAAGCAGTTATGCAGCATCGCTCAAGAGGTTTCGCGTCATTATTCGCACCGTAGCCGAAGGGCGGCGAGTGGTGAGCTCGATTCAAGAATTGTGCATCCTCCTCTCGCGTTGGGATGCTGCCGGCCAAGATTCAAACAGCAACCCTGCTGACAAGGCGACGCTCGTTTTTACGAAGGACCAGCCGCACCGTGGGATTGTTTCGTGACCTCTTCAACCGTTTGAAAGCATCCACATCAACGACGGAAAGTCTACGAAGAGTGCGACTACGCCGCTTGTTGCCCCCGAATCGAAGACATCGTCAAGTTCTGCTGTAAAGGCAATGTCCCCATTGGCAATTTCTGTCACCCGCCAGATCAAGTCCTCCCTTGGTGGCACTGTCACTTACAAGCACGGGGCTCTCATCGTGGGCACACCGGTGCTCCTTCGTGGTCGACGTCAACCCGGCAACCGCAGTAAAGCCCCTGAAGGAGAAGTGAATGCCCTGATGTGGAATCTCGGTGCCGTTGATGAATTAGCGCGCCAGTTGCGTTTGCGCGGCGTGGGCGGTATCATCGTGGTCGATTTATCGGCTGGCTCAGCTTGAGGACGCTGAAGTCACGAGCGAATGGTCGAGCATGAAGGACCGTGCGCGCCACAACATTCTGCTCTTTCCAGTTTGGACTATGGATCACCCGCCAGCGCGTTCGTCCGCCGTGGATGTCGAGGTCGAAGGTTATGCCCGTTCTTGCGGAGGCGCTGAAGATCAAGTTCTCTATCTCTTACCGATGCGTTGGAAGCAAGATTCGCATCGTCAGCGAAGAGTTTCGGCATCTGCAAGTTCCGCTTGCGTCCATCCCTTCGTGTATTTACATCAACTGTTTCATCTTTGCACGCCGTTGGCAGTTCCATTACGGTTGTGGGGCATTCGGGGTCATTCCCGATCAGAGTCTCGCTTTCCTGGAATATAGATTCATCGACGCGAAGGACGAGAGATCGATATGGAGGAAGAAAGAGAATCCAATAATCCGACACTCACACAGCATCACGGCACTCACCAACACGCGGATGGGTGCCGTCATGCGCTGCACCTCGGGCATTGCTGTGTCGAGACATCTGTCACAGCGCATAAAGGCCTCCCTGAGCAACCAGGTTGCTTGGGGAGTGTATTTGCGGTAAGGTCGGCAGATGTCGAGGAGGCGCAGCACGAACGTGCAGTGTAGGAGAGTGCGTGCAGGTCACCGAGCCTCGTGGTTCAGTGTGCCGCCATAGTTGGTTCAAGGCGCATCGTTTCGGAGAAGAGGCAAGTCGTTCAATTGGTATTTCGTTGGTGATGCACTCAACCATACCGAAGGCATAACCTTTTGCATTGGAATCGATGCTGATTTCCTCAAGCACAGTGGGATCCGACCGTACCACAGCCCAGGATTCCACCCAGCCGGTGTGCTTGCAGAAACCGCAGCCTCGCACCGCTGATGTTGCACGAACATTTCATTTGAGAAGGCTCAGTGAAGGGAAGTAGCGACGCAGACGGATCTTTGTCGGCACCGGAACATTTGCGATAAAAGCAAGCAGCACCTGTTTTCGGTCGGTGAAATGACATCCTTGTCAATGTACAGCCTTCACTGGTGGAAGAAGCAGTGAGCACGCGCCGGATTGCTTCGTTGCGATACACCTGCGGTGCGGATCCGCAAATCGGCGTTGGTGTGTTTATCCGCGTCTGCCTCGAGGTGTGTGCAGAATCATCGATGCGTCTCCGCGAAGGAACGTGGTCCTGCGTGTCGTGTGCGGGGTGGTTCTTCGCGAGTTCATCGCGCCGAACACGCTAGTCGTCCTCGATTTCGGGTCAGCCTTGGGTATACGTCCGAAGATGTCGATGATTTCCTGCTCACTAGCGAGGCGGGTGGCGGGTACCAAACGAGTGGGGTAGGCGCGTGAGGTCCAGGTGGTGGTCCTCCTTGCCGTTGCCAGCCTGTTTCAGGTGTTGTGACGCTCTTGGGCGCTGTTTTGTTGATTGAGGTGGACTACCTTTCTTTTGGTCTGCAGCCGTTGGGAAGGTTGGTCGTGAGTTGGTTTTCCTTCTTTTCTTCAGAATTCGAGGCGCAGGCTTGAGCTGCTCTTCGTTCTCGGTCAGCTCATCCATCGGCGAGCAGTGTTTGATTTCTCTATCATTGTGAGATTGATCTGTTCCGTTGTGATTGGGGGGAATGTGGATCGCGTCGGGCGTTGATCGGTTGAGTACGGCTGGGATGCCTTTGCGGACGGCACGTTGCCGTTTTCATTTTCTTCTTACCGCGCTTCTGTTTTAGAGCAGTTTACGCTTGCGGTTACGTCGCCGCCGTAGCGGCTGTCGTCTTTGCGCAGTTGCTTCACCGTTTTGCGGGCGATGTTTTTCGCCGATGGCCGCCTGTATTGCGATGTCAAATTGCTGTCGGGCGAGAGTTCTTTTGAGTTTCGCACATGCGCCGGGAAATGCGCTGGTTGTCACGTGGGTTAGCGTCGGGTGCATCCGCAGGTTCGCCGTTGAGCAAGATGTCCAGTTTTACCAGTTTCGAAGGGCGGAACCGATGGGGTGGTAGTCGAACGAAGCATAGCCCTTTCGAGATCGACGCAGTTTGTCGGCAGAAGTCGATCACGATTTCGGCCAGCGGCGTGTCGTAATGGAGTCCACGCGGTCGCCCGACACATATTCCCGCTTGACCCGTTCGCCGCGTTTGCCCAGGCGAAGAGGGTCGCGATGTCGCCGATGAAAGTCGGTGCGCGTGATGACTTGTCACTGGATATAAGGGTTTCTTCGATGTGATCGATTTCCATCGCGTCGGGCATCCCCGCGGGGTGTGCACTTCGAGCAGCGTGTTGTGCTTCGTCAAAACGTTGTAGCTCACGCCACCGGCACCGTGGTGACTCACATTCGTGTTGAACTCTCGGTCCAGTCGTTCCTGCACGATCTCCGGCGTGCAGTGTACTTAGCGAAGAATCCGCAGCGGAAACCGAGCCCAGTGCCACCGACGATCTCGCGTTGGAGAGCGAGGGCGTCGTCTGAGTTGCAGCTTTTCGAGCGAGGCGCGCAGCAGTCGATCCTCGGTCTCGCGATGGGGTAGACGCAAAAGACCGTGGGTTTCACCTCCTCGAACCCGCAATGGCTTTCGGCGCAGAGACGTTCCACCGCGGTGATGTGGTGTCGCCCACCTTCACTTCCGTGGCCGTTTTTGATGCCGCTCACGATGTAGCCCACGTCGCCTGGCAAACCCAAGCTTTTGGCGCGGCGAGGAGGTCCATTTTCAGCACGCGCTGCGTCGGCCTTTGTACTGGCGTTCCGTATTGACAAAAGAGCACAGCTTTCGCCACTCTTGACTCGAGCCGTTCGCGATTTTGAAAGTACGCGATGATGCCGTCGATAGGAGCTGGAACACAGAGTCGAAGATCAAGGCTCGCAGCGGCGCATCGATCGTTCCACCGGGCGCGGGGATGCGATTCCACCGCCGCCCTGAGGATAGTCGTCATACGCTCGCCCGTTTTGCCCGATGCCCGAATGATCTCGCTTCGCGTTTGCAACCGATGAGCTCGATGATCTCGTCTTCGACCTCCCCAGGCGTGGAGTTGGGCGTGTCGACTTGTGAGAGCAATGGGGAATGATTTCGAGGGTCGTGCTCGATCGCGCAGAGGTTCGAAATGGTTTGCGCCTGTACGCCCTGTGTCGAGTCGACCACCAGCGGCAGCCTCGCAAAGCGCTGCGAATCGATCGGCTCACTTTCGTAGGCGGAAGTCCACGCGACCCGTGGTGTCGATGAGGTTGGAGCAGCACAGTCTTGTCCGTCCAGGTTGTAGTACACCCGGGATGGCGTGAAACGATGACGCAGATGCCTCGTTCTTTTTCGAGGTCGTGTCGTCGAGCATTTGCCCTTCCGTCACCTTGATGGGTTTGGTGTGCGTTCCTTGAGCGAGTCGGTCGGCGCAGGTACTTTTCCCGCTGGTCGATGTGAGCAATGATGCAAAAATTGCGTATGTGGTTCGCGAGCCGTTGGGCGGATGAGAGGGTGTGGACAGGTGAGTGCCATCTTTCGCAGCTCCGGAAGTTGGGCGGGTGCATCGCTCAGCGCTGCCCGCGATTTTGTGGGTTTCGCGGCGACAGGTCGCCATTCAGCGTGCGCCGCAAAACTCCACGGTGAAGGCCGGCCCGATACGGCGGTTGACCGTTTCGGTCGCCCACGTCGCGGGGTCGCAGCGGTGGGTGGGCAGCCAGGCGCCCAGATAGGTGGGCGGCGGAGCCGTCGCGCACTCTACACTGAGCTCTGTCGCAGCGCGTGAGCACCGGCGTGGCGTGGGCCTCGAAAGCATCTTTCGAGAGCGTGATCCAGTCCACGTTGTCGGGCAGCGTGTGCGTGCCGTTGGTCTCCACCGCCACGGGAATTTGCCGGCTGGCGTGGAGGCGTTCGACGAGCGTAGGCGGAGGGAGAGCGAGGGCTCTGCACGCCCGTGACCACCACGTAGCGCGCGGCCATTGCGCCGACGGTTTCGACGATCGCCTTACGCTTCGCTGTTGGGCTGCCCCGATTCGTGCAGCAGCGTGTCGCAACTGCGAGTGCAAATTGCAGCCACGCTCAGCCGAACGAAGACCGCCGGCGTGCCGGTCAGAAACCCTTCGCCTTGCAGCGAGTAGAAAATTTCGTTGATCTTCATAAGGCGCTGTGGGCGTTCGGCGTCAGAGGTCGGCATTCTCGCAGCCGGGTTTCACGCAGACGGCCACGTCGCCTTCGCTCTCTTGGACACGACACCTAGCAGGCGTCGGGCACCCGCTCGACAAATCCAGCGCGCCGTGTTTCTCGGCGAGTGGTGCTGAAGTCGAGGATCTCACGTTCACATTGCGGTGGTCCAATTTGTCTTGCACCCGTTGTTTGACGTGGGTGAAATCGGTCGCGTGTTCCATTTTCTTTGTCGAGCTCTTCGGCGCGGCGATGCAGACCGTGAAGATGCCATTGTGCCCGTGAGGGCGGTTGCAGACGCCCGTAGTCGAGATGCAACTGGTGTGAGTAGGATATTTCGATGTTTGAAATGTAGTACATGAGCAATGGGGTCGCCCTTTGTGGGCAATCCATGGCAAAGATAGTGATTTTCGTGGAAACTGTGCAAGGATATGCGTGCGAGCGCGCGATCGACGGGCTGGCACAAACGCGCACGGCGAGCCGCCTGAATAGATCCACAGGGCGGGCGAGCGCCGACGGGGAATGATCCCGCCGCGGATGTCGAAAGTTTCGAGTTAGTGACGCCGCCCGAAATGCGCGCCCGCCAGTCCGCCCCACGGCGCCCCCAAGAGGAGCATCCAGAGGCCGCTGCATCACGCCGCCCGAGGGGCAGAGGCGAAAACGCGGTGGCGAGCACGATGGTCGTGGCTGTGATCGTGCTGTTCGCGGTGGCTCTTTTCGGCGACGCGGTCCGTCTGTCGCCAACGGTCGACGAGGCGAAAAACGAGGTGGCGCCGCTCAACGTAGCGGGTGTCGCGTATCAACACGCTGTCGGTGAGCATGATGCTCGTGAAGGGTGTCGGTGAGCGCCACACGCAACGTGTCGTCGCACCGCGATGCGTTCGCTGATGCGGCGGGAACAAGCGCTGAGTGCCAGCAGGAGCAGCAAAAAGAGAATCCGAGTTTTCATAGTGGGGTGCGATGAAGGTGAAACAAGCGTGCCGACGCGATAGACCGGGCGGCGAGCCACAGGGTGAGGGGGCGCGCCGACAAATCGAGGGCAAAAAGAATCGAGCGTGTGTTTTCGTCGATTTCAATCGCAAAATTATCGCTCTGTTTCGAATTGTGCAAGGCATGCGCCGTAGAGAAGATGCTGTCTAATTTCGATTTTCCGAGGCCGGAAACTCGAGCACGTGTGCTCCGGATGGCGAGGCGAAGGAGGGAATTCGCAGGGGAGAGGACGAGGCGACAAAGCGGAACCGGTGAAAAACGCGGCGCCGTCAGGAGAAAACGCGGAACAAAACGTAAATACCCCGCAGGCCGATTCATTTCTTCCCCACTGTTTTCGTACCGCTGCTGTCGAGACATGCTGTTGCGTCCGTCCCGAGTCGACACCGTGCGCGCCTATCGCCTGCGCGCGCACTCTCGCGCGTCAACCGGTTTCCGTTTTTACCTTCACCCTTCACCCGAATGCCACATTGTGTTGTGATTGAGGAGTTGAGGTGAAGGCATGGTATTTAAGTTCACCTGTGTTCGTCGCGTACGAATGCGTTCCGAATAGTCCATTGACTCGAGGTGGTCGTATAGCATACGGAGCGGTTTCGTCCATTTCATCGAGGTGCGGGCGAAAGAGTGCGCGTGAAGAATTCTGTGAAGGCGAAATCACCAAAGCCTTCACACCCAATCAATTGAAATATAGAGAAATGTGGAGGAGGTGAAGGGTGAAGGCAAAAACGGAAAACTGCCTGACGCGCGCGCGTGAAAGCAAGCGCGCATCACGGTTTTCGTGGAGAACACAAAATGCGAGAATTTGTGCAGTGCCCTATTGTGGGAGGATAAAGTTTTAACTTTGCGGCGACATAATTCTAAAATCGCCGCTGGTGTCTCGACGCTTCGCCAAGGGCGTTTTTCATCCCCGGCTGCGAACCCGAAGCGAGCGAATGGCGTGTCCCGACGTCGACGTTTGTTGTCGCACGCCCAAGTTTTTTCCTCCCATGCATTCTCTTTCCTCCTCGCGTTGTTCTTTTGAGCTGCTCACGCCGCCGTTGCGCGCCCTCGAGCCCGCGCGCGAATCGCCCTCGTCGTGACAGCGGATTCGGTGACTCCACCGCCCGACAGTACCGCGCGCGTACGGTCAAACCGAACAGTGTTGATCGTGGGCCGTCGTGGAAAACAAAGTGGACAATGCCGCCATGGGGGCTCACCTCTTGCGACCCGAACAGATTCGAAGCATCCCGACCATCGTGGGTGAGGTGGATTCGATCAAGGCCTGTAAATGCAACTCGGTGTTTCGCCCGGACTCGAGGGCTGGCGGGCATGATGGTGCGCGGTGGCACGACGACCAAAACCTGTTTCTCATCGACGGCAACCCGATCTATCAAATGAACCACCCGGCGGTTTGTTTTTCGGCCTTCAACGTGGCGGCCATTCGCGATGTGGCGTTCTACAAGTCGTCGTTTCCCGCGCGCGTACGGCGGCCGCCTGTCGAGTGTGGTAGACGTGACCACGCAGCCCGGCGCGAGATGCCGAACGCTATCACGTGGAGTTTCGGCATCGGTCTGACTGCAGCCAATCTGGGCGTGGGCATGCCCGATCGTGAAAGGGCGCACTTTCACAGCTTCAACGTCGCTGTGCGGCGCACGTGGTTCGGATTTAGCTCGACGCCGGCACTGGCCATTGCCAATGCCGGCGCCAAGCTGCAACGGCGAGAAGCGTAGATGCGCGCTATGCGTTCACCGACGTGAATCTCGCACTTGAACCACCGCACCGATCGTTTGCGCACGCTCTCTGTGGGCTATGCCGGACAAGACGACATCATCTCGACGGGAACGCGGACCAGATTGGAGACCAGTCGGCCAATGCTCCGAAAGACCAGGTGCGCGACAAATATGAAATGGGCGCGCGTTGGGGCAACCGCCTCGCCTCGAGTTTTCACCGATAGCATGGCCGCTGGGCGAGCGGTGGATGCACAACCTCACTCCTGGCCTATACGCGCTACGTCGAAGTGTCATTTCACCTTCGACAACGAAGCGGGTCGTCCCGGACTGGAGGGTACAGCCACAACTATCTCTATAAAGAAATCACAACGGCATCGACGATCGGAATGCGCGCTCGCACGTGGGCACCGCAGCTGCCCTTGACGTTGCGCCTCGGCTTGACTACACCTACCACCGTTTTTCGCCCGAAGACCGCATCACGAACAGTAGTCAATCGACAATCTGGACGAACCGAATCGCCGGCAGGTGGTGAAGGGACACGAGACGGCGTTGTACGGCGATGCCGAATGGCGCCCCGCGGAAGCGTGGCGGTTGAACGGGTTTGCGTTTGACCGACTTTTTGGTGAACAGCAAAAACTATCTTTCGGTGGAACCGCGCGTCGGCGGCCTACCCTTCAGTCCCTCGGTGAGTGTGAAGGCTGGCTATTCGCGCATGACACAATATGCAGCAGGTGAGGGTCATGCTTTCGTCGTCCCACAGACTATTGGATGCCTGTGACGGAGATTTATGCCCGCCGACGAGCCACCTCATGAGCATTGGCGGTTATTACACCTATCGAAACCGCTGGAATGTCTCGGTGGAGGCTACGGTATAAGCACGTATCCGAACCTCTTGACTATCGCGAAGGGTGCAGTTGTCGAGCGCCCGTTCGTGGAACGACAAGCTGACCACCGGCAAGGGCGAAGCCTGTGGCGTGGACGTGCTGGTGGAAAAGAACTTCGGTACTGGGCCGGTTTCTGCCGGCTTGATGTGGACCGATCGCTACTTCCCGAGCTTGAACCGCGGCGCGTACTTTCCCTCGAAGTATGACAATCGCCACAAACTCAACGTGGCATTGAGCTATCGTCCCTCGCGTCGCTTGGGAATTCAATGCGGCGTGGACGTACATGACGGGTCGCCTCATCACCTTGGCGCTCGAAAACTACCATTACGAAGTGCCGAATAAGTTGGCACCGAGCTTCCCGGATTATTACGACCAAACGATGGAACACGTTCGCAAGAAGAACAATTATCGTCTGCCGGCTTTTCATCGGCTGGATTTGGGTATCAACTATTATCGTTTCCACAAGCGACGCGGGCGCGAGAGCATTTGGACGCTGAGCGTTTCACAATGCCTCACAACCAGCACAACCCTGTGGTCGTGGCACGCAAAAATAATTACACGACTACCCGACGTTCCGCTTGATTTCTCTTTTCCCCGATTATTCCCTCGTTCACTTACACCTATCGTTTCTGATTGATCGAGTGCCGGCGGACAGTGTGATGCGAGTCCCATTGCCGGCCGAAACGAATAGGGGACGGTGTGCTCCACACTTAAAACAAATAAACATATGATTCGATCTGTTTTTGCGCACGCTGCCTTTGATGGCGACGGCGTTGCTGAGCAGTTGCTACGAAGATATCAATCTCGATCACCCGCGTCCCACGCCCGAAGTGGTGTTGAACCGTGTGATGAGTCCCGACGAACCGGTGCGCGCGGAGGTGATGCACACCTGTTTCTCACCGATGAGAAAAAGAACACGCTGCCGCGTATCACCGACGCGCGTGTGCAGGCGGTGATGAACGACAGCCAAGTCTTTCCCACGGTGCGCGACACGGTGAAGGGCTATTTCGAGGCGAACTACGTGCCGCGTCCCGGCGATCGTATCTCGCATCGAAGCCGACACCCGCTATGGTCGTGTGGAGGGCGAAGACCGGCTACCGCAGTTGGTGCCGATCGATACGGTGAAGGTGAGCTATTGGGAGTTGGGGAAACGTCTAAGGATGTGGGCGGTGCCAGCGGTGACCAGGGAATGCCGTTACGAAATCACGTTCCAGGATCCTCCCGGTGAGCGCAGTTATTATTTTGCGCGTGATGAGCGATGCGGACTACTCGGTTCCGCCTCGACTATTCGCAGGATGAGGTGTTCAGCGGCATCTTCGAAGGACTGAACGGACTCGATGAGGGTTCCGGCCTACAATGGTCGCAACGGCATGGCGTTCAGCGATGCTATCTTCAACGGAAAGCGTTACACCTTGCGATTGAGTGAGCTGTTCAGTGGCGATGTTTCTGGCATTTCGCTCGTGAAGGTGAGGGCGCGCGCCGCATGGTGCAGCTCTATTCGATCTCGGAAGGGTATTTTCGCTACCTGAGTGGAATCTTTAATGAAGATGAAGAATCATTTAATCGCCAGTTGGTGTCAGTGGGTCTTCGGAGCTCGACGCTTTTCACCAACGTGAAAAACGGTACCGGCATCGTCGGTTCGCTTCAATTGGCGGTGAAGGATTATCGCGTGGTGGTGAGTGCCGGCGGCATGAAGTTGTCGCTCGAAAAGTATGTTCCGCGCGAGAGAAAGGAAGGAGACTTTATCGATGGTCCGTCGACGACTATACCGGCCTTCAAAGCGGTAATCTCGAAAGAGTCGGCGTTCGTCAGTGCTTGACGAACGCCATTTTTGTCCCTTCCTGGTGTGCGAATGCTTATATTTCGGCGTCGAAATGCATAAGTTTGTAGGGAATGGCGGCTTTTCGTTCCTGTATACATATTCGTAACATATTTGTTGTATATTTCGGTGGACTCTGCAATTCTTTTTTGCGCTTTTCCGTTTCGCTCGCTTCCCCAAAGCGATTTTGAGAAGGAAGAAAATTGCAATGCACGTCGGGCGAAAGTCAGGTTTGCTTGGGTCGGAAGCGATGATATTGCAAAGGTCAATTGACATTTTGAGGTATTTTGGTCGGAATGCTGCTGTAGGGGCACAAGGGGCGCACGGATGATTAAAAACTAAATAGTGGGTGCGAAAAATAATTCGGCGCACACTTGAGGAAAGAAGTTTTTGCCTTAAATTTGCGCTGTGTAGTGGAAGATCTCGCCTTCCTCATTGCCAACTCCAAATAGCAACAATAAGAAAATACATCAAGAAACAAATAAGATTATGTGTATGAAAAACCGTTTTGGTAGAATGGGAAGCACCCTGATGGGGGCTCTCCTGTTGCTCTCGGTAAGCGGCGTGACGTACTCACGTAGGGACGATTCTCTGGATGTGCAGAAACCGTCTTTTTCTGGGGGTCAGCATCTACGACGAACTGAATGCGCGTGGCTTTTAAGTATACCGTTCGTTTTGATTGACGATCTGGGCTATAAGGACGTGATGTCGCAAAACGGGTAGTAAGACGCTTTTTGTGGCGAACGACGAGGCTTATGAGAAATTCTTCAAGAACAATCCTTTGGGGAGTTCATTCGTATGAACAGCTCACTGACGCCCGAAGCGTGTACTTCAACGGTGCGCAGCTGATCAATGCTTATGTGCTCGAAATGATGAGCAATGCTCGGGCGGACGAAAGAATCTGAGTTCGCGCCAAGAGTCGGCAGCGGAAGCTATCGACTCTGTGAAGTTTTTGGCGTCCTGAAGAGCTGCCGGTAAACTATAATGCTGACGAGGACGAAAAGAAGTATTGGAAACGTTACAACAGCGGTGCGTCGAAGGGCATCTATATGGCTATCGATGCTTGCGTCCAATGATCACGCACTTCCTCGAAGGAAACACGGCGAGAAGAATATCGCTGCTCGGATGTGCGCGTTCGTTCTGAAATGACAAAGATGGTTGGGGCGAGTCGGAGAGACGCGCGCCTATGTTTTTGATGCGCGCGTTAACCAGGCTGACGTGGTCTCGCCTGAATGGCTATTTCCATGTGCTGGACAAAGTGTTTGTACCGCCCGCCAATATGGCTGAGGTGATTTCGCGAGAACAACGACACGAAGGTGTTCAGCCACGATCTTGGATCGTTTCAGCGCGCCCTTCTATAATGATGTACTGACCAAAACTTATCAGGCACGCTATTCCGCTGCTGTGGACTCGGTGTTCGAAAAGCGCTATTTCTCGATCAATTCGCGCAGCGGACGTTTGCAGACGGAACCGAATGAGAAATTGCCCAACGATCGTATTCCGCCTTGCCCCACGATCCGGGTTGGAACGCTTACCAGCTGTCGAACCCGTGCCCAGCGTCGAAGATATGGCTCGCGATGTTCGTGCCCGACGATGCCGCCACGACCGATTATTTTGTGTTTCGCAGGGTGGTCGTTCGTTGATCGAACGTTATGCGAAGAAACCGAATACCAAAGAGAACCTGCTCGAGAACATCGATCAGATTCCGCTCGACATCATTCAGGCGTTGGTGAACAACCTGATGAAGAACTCGTTCATCGAAACGGTGCCTTCGAAGTACTACACCATTATGAACGATGCGCGTGACCAGATGTTCCCGCCTTGCAGTATCCTTCGGAAGCGGCCTACAAAGCGTGTGTTCACCAAGACGCTCATGGCCAACAACGGTGTGGTTTATGTGATGAACCGCGTCATCTCGCCCGCCGACTATGCAGCCGTGATCGCCCCCGCGCTCTACAACAGCAATACGCAAGTGGTGCGCACCGTGGTGCGTGCGGACGACCTCACATCCAGGGATCGGATTATAGCCGCGCCCGCTGAAGCAATATTTCTCGACTTATCTGAAGGCGATGCAGAGCCGCTTCGTTCTTCATTCCCGAAGACGAAGGCTTGAATACCTATGGTTATGTGGATCCGGCTTCGATGGCCAATTCGAAGAATACCTCCAACTTCCGCTATTTCCGCTTCCGTCCGGGCGATACGCGCGGTGTGGGCGGTGCGTTGGCTGTGGATGCTTGGCCCTGTGACTCTACAAACCGGCTACGGGACAGCAGCCGGGCGATAAGATCATTTAACGGTACGACCCATGCCTCGCCGGCCAATCAGGAACTCAACAAGGGTATGGGTGCGGTGAAGCGCTCGCTGCTGATCGAAATGGTGAACCACCATATTATTGTACACGGTAGTGACGACACGAAGGGCGTAGAAACGGCACAGAAGTATTTCTCTCGTGACGGTGCACCTGTGATCGTGAAAACGAGCAACCGCGGTGTGGGTATGGAAGTGAACGGCGGTTTCCAGGAACAACTGGAAGGAACGCCGGCCGCCTACACATCGACCGTGAAAGAAGTCTACGACCTGACCCGCGAAACCAACAAGGGCTATGGTAACGGTAAGACTTACATCTTGGATCGCCCGATGCAGGCGACGACAGTGACGGCTTACAAGGCAATCAAGGATCATACGCAGTTTAAGAAATTCCTCGATCTCTGCACGGGTATGAGCACGGCGCTCTTGGAGAAAGCTGGTTTCAACGCTCCCTTCTTGGTGGCCGGTGCCGACGACGCGAAGCACAGTGGATGGCTCAAGAGCGCTGCGAAATATGAGTTCTTCGTACGCGGTGAATCCGGCGGTCTCCAATATAATGTGGCCAACGATGACCGTTTGGTACGTCTCTTCAACAACTATCGCCACACCATCTACGCTCCGACGGACGCGGCGATCGATGCCGAATTGGCCAAGGGCTTGCCCACGTGGGACAAGATCAGCGACTATCTCGACACCAACCTGCAGGCTGAAGTGAAGTTGGCCGCCGACAAGAGCAACCAAGACGAGTACGACCGTGTGAACAAGCACAACGACGCGGTGAAGGCCAAAAGCGCAAGCGATGGTGACCGTTTTTGGTGAACTTCTCTGCGTTACCACTTCCAAGATGAGAGTCTCTTCGTGGACCAGGTTTCGCATACCGGCGACTACGCCACGGCTTGCATCAATGAGCAGACAAAGGCTTATTTGAGTCTCTCTGTAACGCAGACTCCCGGTCAGCTCAGCTTGAAGGATAAGGCCGGCCGCACCGTGACGGTGGACGGAACGACCACAATATCTTGGCGCGCGACGCCAACTTCAATAAGGCATGACGCTCATCACGAGCAGCTCTTATTCGGTGATCCACCAAATCAACAGCGCGCTGCTGTTCGATGGCGAATTCGCCGGCGGATACGCCCAAGCTTGGTCCTTCCGAAGAAAGCCAGAGCTTTCGTCGCAAAGTTCAGAATCAAAGACTCAATTATCTAAGGCATCGTGAATCATATCGAGTATACATCGGCGATTGTCCTCGCGCTGTGCAGTGCCACTGCTGTCGCACAGCGTAAAGCGCATCTCGGACACGTCTTTAATGCCAAAGACGGTGCGGTGGTGATAGCTAACGTCGTGAGAAGGACAAAACGAACCGCGTGGTGTCGGCAAATACAGACCGACATGAAAGCGGTAACTCGATGACCATCAAGAACCCGAACAACCGTCTTGAAGTTTCCTATATCGGTTATACCACCGCCCGTATTGATCCTATCGGCGCGCGCACGTCGTTCCGTATCGAAATGAAGGATCGTACGCATATCTCGGAAGTCGTGATTACGGGTAAGCGTACCGCGAAATCAAACGGTATGGTGATCCCCGAACGCGAGATTTCGACTGCAACGCAGACGCTGAACATGGACAGCAAAGAAGGTCTTGCCTCACGACTGCCGGCGAAGCCTTTGCAGGGTGAAATCGCCGGTTTGGACATTGTAGCCAATTCCCGGTAACCTGGGTTCCGGTACTTCGATGCGCCTGCGCGGTGTGAACTCGATCAACGGTTCGCAGGAACCGCTGATTGTGGTGAACGGCCATCCGCCTCGAAGGTCAGGATCTGACTTCGTCGACCTCTCAGACCCTGGACAACCAGGAGCAGTTCGCTACTTTGTTGCAGGTATCGCCCGATGATATTGCCAGCATCAAGGTCTTGAAGGATGCTGCCGCAACTGCCATCTGGGGTGCGCGCGGTTCGAATGGTGATCGAAATCACCACACGCCGCGGACGCCGCGGTAAGACGCGTGTCGGTTTCAACTACCGTTTCTCGGGCACGTGGCAGCCGCAGGGACTCGAACACGCTCGATGGTCCCGGCTATTCGATGATGCTGAAGGAGGCTTACTTCAATCCGAAACAGAGTGATGCGGCTTCCAGCATTGCTGAGTTGATGATCTCGCCAACCGTCCGGCTTATTATGCCAACTATAATAAGAACACGGACTGGGTGAAAGAGGTGACGCAAATCGGTCAGGTACAACTACGGTGTGAACATCTCCGGTGGTGGTGAAAAGGCCACGTTCCGCGTGTCGGGATCTTATGACCACGAAGTAGGTAATGATCATCAAACAGAGCCTCGACCGTTTCTCGACGCGTCTGGCTTTGGACTACTATGTGTCTGATCGCATCAAGTTCACTTCGAACTTCGCTGACCTACACGAAGAACAATAAGAACTACGGTAATAATATTCTCGCCAAAAGCCTGACAGGCGATGCCGAACATGCAGCCGTTACTCGCCAAGAGAGTGACCAAGTTCGCGGAGCTTATTTCGACACGGGCGAATATTATCTCATGCCTCCCGCAGCCGGTAAGGGAATACGAAGGGTGTTGCTGGACAATAACTCCAACTTGACTTCCCATTACCTGAGTGATATGGTCGACAACGGTAACCCCGTTGCGATCGCCAACCTGCTTGGGCCCGCGAGAGCACGTGATACGATCAACCCCTCGTTCTCTCTCGAATACAAACTGTTGGGTAAGGAGGATGAGTCGACGCAGCTCAACTATGCGGCGGAAGTGAACATCATGCGTTCACGCAAAACAGTTCTTACTATCCCCATGCGTTGACTTCGCAGAAGTGGTCGCAAGGCGTTGACTTGACGAACGATTATGACTCGAAACTCTTTGCTTTCACCACGCGTCACTCGCTCTTGTTCCGTCCGCACTTCGATAATCCGAACCATTCGTTCCAGGTGCTCGGACGTTTTTGAATCTTACTCACGTAATCAGACTTCGCGCAGAGCAGAGCCACTCGGGTATCTCCGGTGGTATCACGGATCCGACGGTGGCCGGTTTCCTCACTGGCACCAACTCGTCTACAGGTCGTCGAGTCGCAGCCTGAACGGTACGGGGTCAATACACTATGCCTATGGTTCGAGTACGTGTTTGACTTGCGCTCCGCGCAGAAGGTGTGACGAAGTTCGGATCGGGTAACAAATGGGGCTTCTTCCCCGGTGTTTCCGCTCGTTGGAACATCTCTGATGAAGCTTTCTTCAAACCTTATCGCAAAGTGCGGCGAACATGCTTTCGTTCCGTCCAGCTGGGGTGTCAACGGTAGTGCACGTGGTTTTGCTGAAGGATTGATCTACAATAAGTACTCGAGCTACGGTTACTACGACGGTGTGCAGGGTATCGCACCTGAGAATCTTCGTCTGACGCAGATCCGTTGGGAGAAGTCTAAGTCGTGGAACCTCGGTTTTCGACCTGCATCGTGTTTGATGACTTGTTGATGTTCGACTTTGAGTGTTTACAAGCGCTATACGACTGACTTGGTTGATGTCGGGCGTGAAGATTCCTCGTTCACCGGTTACTCAGATGTCGCCAATGCCAACGTGGGTAAGATGGAGAACCGCGGTTGGGAATTCAACGTGAGCACGAAACCGATCTTCAAGATGGGTAAATTCGACGTTCGTTTGCGTGCCAACATTGCGCAGAGTCTCAACACGGTGACCGAAATGGATCCCACGGTGCTCTCGTCGAAGAATCAGCAGTTTGACAATAGCAATGCGAAATACCTGAGCCGCGTTCAACCTCGGACATGCACTCGGCGGTATCTACGGTTTCCGTTATAAGGGCGTTTACGCTTATGACTACGATCACAACGGATACTTTCGCCAACCCCGAACGCAATAATTATATTGATGCAGCGGGCAAACCGAATACCGCAGCTGCTACGGGCAAGACCGCTCCGATTGCATACGGTGCCGATGGCAAGATCCTCTATGACAAGTCGGGTAATCCCCAGCCGATGTACTTCAACTACGGTGGTAAGAACTATCGTTTCGAAGGTGGCGACGTGATTTACGAAGACGTGAACCACGACGGACAAATCGACGAACTCGATATCGTGTATCTCGGATCTTCGAACCCGAAGTTTAACGGTGGTTTCGGTATCGACTCCGCTATGGTCAGTGGACGCTGAAGACCAACTTCAACTTCCGTGTCGGCAATAAGATCGTAAAGCATGGCCCGCATGAATGCCGAGATGATGCGTTCGAATGATAACCAAGTTGCTTCTGTCAACTGGCGTTGGCGTAAGAATGGCGACATCACGCCGATTCCTCGTGCGAAAAACTCGCGTGCCGGCGACTCGTTCAATGCGCTTGCCTCCGACCGCTAGTGTAGAAAAGGGAGACTTCCTCCGTTTCCATCATCTGCACTGGGTTTATTCGGTTAAGCCCGAACAGCTGAAGCGCTGGGGACTCTCACAATTGACGATGAGTGTATCTCGCGAACAACTTGATCTTCTGGACGAAATATTCCGGCGTGGATCCCGAACATGGTGCGAGCGGTTTCTCGCCTGCATTCGATAATTCGCAGACTCCGCGTTCGCGCTCCATTACGTTCAGCTTGAACTCGGGATTCTAACGCTTCTACACGTACTTAGCATAGCAAAAAGGAGGTGGTTTTCACCTCCACAACTCTAAGACATCGTGAACAGTAAAATATTCAAACAACTGCTGGTGGCCGGCGCCGTAGTCGTTTTGGGTGGAGGTATGACTTCTTGTGAGGATTACCTGACGCTTTACCCCACGACCCTCTATTACGGAAGAAGAATTTTTGGAATACCCGCAACGACGTCGACAATGTGCGTGCCGCGCTTATTACCAAAATGACGCAGTGCACCGGTAAGATCTTGGCTTGGGGTGAGTTCCGCTCGGACAACGTGGAGCTCAGCGACATGAGTAAAGCCAACTACCGATATATGCAGGAGGCGGTGTTTGCAGCCTCTCCGAAAATCTTTTATGACTGGGTCTGCCTTTACAAGGGCATCAACTACTGCAACAAGGTTCTCGAGCACGGTCAGCAAATGGTCGATATGGCACTGACCCTCGTTTACCAATGTCGAATGAGCAACCGCTGAAGGCCGAAATGATCAGCCTTCGTGCACTCTATTACTTTCTATCTCGTACGCTTTCGTTCCGCGACGTTCCCTTTCGTGTGCGCCATTCGATCGGCACCGATGCTGAAGCACTTGTGGCACGTGACAAGGCCACGCCGGGACAAGTGATTATGGATTCGCTCATCCACGAGGTGGAAGCTGTGTTGCCAACAGCCGCCATTAACTACGGTAGCAATTCCTCTAATAAAGGGACGCTGGACGCGCACGTCTATCCATGCCCTGTTGGCAGACGTGTATCTCTGGCGTGCAGGGTATGGTTTACCGCGGCAGTGCGAAAGGTTTCCCGTGGTAACTGAAAAGGGCGACACCCTTTCGGCCGCTCAGGAACAGAGCTTGGCTGCTGATCTCATGAAGAAAAACAATCAGCCATGCAGATTATGTGATCAACCAGCAGATGGCTGATTACCAAACTTAATCTCGATCTCAACAATGTTCCCCAGGATGATAAGCGTCGTGCACAGCTTACCCGTTGATTCAGAGCGATGCGACAAGTTTCGGTGTGGCAGACGTTGCTTACAACGAAGTACTTGGATCTCACAATTCGAGTGAGAGCGTCTTCGAACTGCAATATGACGGTATCAACGTCAAGAATAATGTGATCACGGATATGTACTACGGCAACAGCGGTAGCGGTGGTTACAAATCCGGTTTGATGTTAGCTAATCCTGCTTTGTTCTCCAAAGATGCTCCCTGTAGATCCCGTCAAAGGTTACGGACGTACAGACTTGCGCTTCGCCAGCTATTCATTGCGTACGGACGAAAGTGCCAAAACAAATGCTGTGAGCATAATCAAAGGCGCAGCCAAGACCGTATTCATCAGTTTCTCCGGTAATGCGATTGGTGACATTACCAAGAGTACGAGGAAACTATGATTTCCAGAGAGCAGTTCGCAATCGAGCAACTGGCCGGTTTACCGCCTTTCGGACATGATGACGCTCAAAGCCGAAGCGATCGCTCGTCTTTCTGCAGCGCCGTTTGCATCGCCCGACTACCCGGAACGCGATTCGTATCGTATTTTTGGACGAATTGTTCCGTCGTAACAATCCTACGGCCGACACCGTGGCTGCCGCCTCTAATTTGTTCTGCAAGCGTTTGCGTTCTTCCAAAGCTTTCAAAGCTGAGGACGACAAGGACAACGGAGCCGGATGGAAGCAGCGTTACTCTGACTATGGTAGCCCCTCAAAGTTGGCGTTCAATGAACGTCAGCGTGAATTCCTCGGCGAAGGTAAGCGCTGGTACGATATTGTTCGCGAATGCGAATTCCGTGGTGCGACGAAAGAGGTGCTTTCCGATTGGGTAGGGACTTTTCTTCCACAGGTGCGCAACCGCTTGCGTTCACTCTGGTCGCTCTACAATCCGATTTATCTTGAAGAACTCAAGGTGAATGGCAAGGAATATGGTAGCAAGACCGGTAACCTTGTCCAGAACCCCGCATGGGAAAAGTATATGCCCAAATCATAAGACTCAGACAATTATGAATAGAAATCGTTTCACCCTTTAGCACCTTGGCCGCTTATTGCGGAACGGTTGCAATGGCCTTCGGTCTCCTGTTCTCGGCACAGAGCTGCAGCGAAAAGATCGATGAACGCAACTTTGCCATTGCCAAGGAGCAAACCATTAGCGATTATCTCGGAAGCAAAACCAGAATACTCGCAAATCAAATCGGTCTTTGATCGTGTTCGTCTGGGTAACAAAGGTAACGCTTCCACGCTCGCAGCGGTTCTCTCCGCTCGCGGTAACTATACTGTGTTTGCACCGACCAACGATGCAATGTCTGCCTACGTTACGAAGGTACTTGGCGAATCCAAAAGCGTCGCTGATCTCACCGATGAGCAGGCTCAGTTGATCGCTTATAGCTGCGTGATCGACAATGGTAACGAAAGCGCTTACGATAGCCCGGTGTTCCCCGACCAAAGGCGGTGCCTTTGCAAAGGGAGACCTCAACGACCGAAGCATCACGAGCGAAGAAGTTACTGATTCGCTGAAGAAACCTGCTGTTTCTTATTACTTGATCAACGGAACGTCACGCGTTGTGAAGAGCGATACGAAATTGAGTAATGGATATGTACACTCCGTTGCGTCTGTTATCGCCCCTTCCAATCAGAGCGTCTCCGGTCTGATCGAGGGAACTGCCAACATGCGTATCATGGGTACCTTGTTGCAGGCAACGGGTTGGGCAGACAAGCTCAATGAAAGTATTGATCGTGAATACGAAAAAGTAGAGCGCGAAACCGATCCTCACAGCATTGCCGGTGTGCAAGGTCTCGTTCCCACAGCCGGACACCGTTACCTTGGTTTCACGGGATTTGTTGAAACTGACGATGTCTTCCAAAAGGAATGGGGAGTGCCCGCGCCTGTCTACGATGAGAAGACACAAACTGTGACCAACGCGCAGGCTATTCTCGATGCGATCAAGTCGCATTGCGAGAATGTGTACGGCACTTTGGCTCAGAACGACCTCAAAGATGAGGACAATGCAGTGAACCAATTCGTGGCCTACCACTTTATGAAGGGACGCGTGGCTCATAACCAGTTTGTACAGCACTTCAATGAGTGGGGATACAAATACGGTGACGCCAAGAACCCGCAGCAAAACAAATATAGTATCGACATTTCGGACTATTTTTGTCAGCTTGGGTAAAGATATCGTAGCCTGATCAAGGTCACTCAGGATGCCGCAAGCCATGACATCTTCCTCAACCGCGTGGCAGAATACAATGTCAACGACAACTACAAGTTCGTACGCGCCAGAGAGAAGGCATCAAAGTTTTCGCGAACAACGACTTTGAAGGTAAAGTGTTGGACAACAATGCGCGCAACGGTTACTTCTTCCCGATTAGAAGATCATGCTCATGGATGCCAGCACCCGTGAATCCTTGGGAAGCGAACGTATCCGCTTCGATATCTGTACGATTCTCCCGGAAATCCTTTTCCAATGGTTGCCGCTCCTCGCGTCAACACATGAATTTCCCGAGAGGTTACTTTGAGAACATCACGCAAGAAAGCGAAAGCACGAGTTCCTTTACCTCCATTCCGCATTCGTCAATGGTGCGGGATGGCGTGACTACGAAGGTGATGAGCTGATGGTGCTTGGTCTCTACGACTTTGTCCTCAAAGCTCCCTCCCGTGCCTAAGGAAGGTCAGTCATGAAATCCGCATGGGTATTTCTAACAACACCTTGCGCGGTATGTGCCAAATCTACTTCGGTGACAGCCCGTGAACCTTTCGCCTGCCGGGTCTCCCCTGTGATATGCGTCTCGATGGCGACAACGAGAACATCGGTTGGGTAGCCGACAACAAGGATGCTGACATCACGGCCGAGAACGACAAGAGCATGCGCAACCACGGTTACATGAAGCTCCGAAGGCATTTACAGCCTGCGATGGTAAGGGTGAAACCAACCTTCGCGATACGAAGGCTGTGCTCCGCCGCATCATGGTGTCTGCCCATGTACCCGAACAAAACCTATTACCTCCGCTTCCAAGTCGGCCTTGAACAAGACCGATGCGCAGTTCTTCTCTGACTATTGAATTTGTACCGAAATCTGTCTACAACGGAACCGTAGCCGAAGACATCTGGTAACTCTATCCCGTCCCGCCGGTTCAATTGCGGATCGGCGGGAGGGGTGTTTCTTCCACTAGCATTTCGCACAACATGAAAAAGATATTCAACTCCTGGATCTCATTTGGTGTCTTGGGCTGTGCAGCGCTTGCGCTGACGGCGGCTTCGCAGACGATCATTTTGATGTGAAGTCCGATGCGGCCGGCAACCAGACCCTGTGGCAAAACAGTTGATTCGAATAGCCAACTGTCGGATTTTGCCTCTATCCTCAAAACGCACCAAGGTGATGAAAGAGGAGAACGATCGCAACGCCCAGCTCACGGTAGCTCAATTGCTCAATCAGCCCCAAAAGCTTCACCACGTGGGCTCCTCTCAACGGAACCTTCAATGCCCAGCATTGGTCAGAACTGCTTGATCGCGCAGATGCATTGCGTGAAACGGGAACTCCGCAGCTCTCCAAGAGGCTCGCGATATTGATTTCTTAGTTTGGAATCAATTTGCCTCCAACCACATCGCTCGCTTCAACCACGAGGGAGTGGCCGGAGTGCAGGAGTTCAAGCTCATCGAACGGCAAGAATACGAAATATGGCAATGGCGTATTCAATTCAGTAGCCGAAGAAGGGTACAGCCATCAACGCAAGCAATGGTTCACTCCACTTGCTCAAAGGCGCATCTCCTTTCTCGTACAACATCTACGATTACCTGAGCCACAACACGCAGTTCCAGCGACATCAACGCGTACATTAAGGATCCGACCATCGACATCCGTCAAGTTCAACGAGCAAGCTTCCGTTGCCGGCGCCATGAACGAATACGGTAAGATGGTTTACATCGACTCTGTTTACCAGCATAGCAACTCCTTTGTTGGATGCTTCGCATGCGCAGATCCGCAACGAGGACTCCACCTACGTGGCACTCATCCCGCGCAATGCGGCATGGAAGGAAGCGTTGGAGAAAGTCAGCAAAATCTTCAATTACGGCACGCGTTACCGTTATGATTGGGATGGAGCCAACTTCTCTAAGGACTATCGTCTCGATGCCGCTACCTATAACAACAAGAGCATGACGTTGGCAGATTCGCTCCGTGAGCGCAATGTGCGTTTGAACATCGTCAGCAACTTGTTCTTCGCCCCCTATCGCATCAAGGGCTATGAGAGCATGGATTCAGCTGCACTCATTCACCGTGTGCAATATGCCGACTCTTTGATCTCCACCGCGGGAACCACCTTCTACAACACGGCTGCGAAGGGGCCACGAAGCAAAATGTAAATCTCAATCCCACCTTGGCCGGTCTTACCCCGTATCGCGCTTCCAATGGTTATGTGTTTGAATTGGAGAACTATAACTTCGATCCCTCGTACATTTGGGTAAAGAAAATTGACTTCCGTCCCGCTGCTGCTCCGTCCGTTTACACCTTGAGCACGAACAACACGTCCCGTGGCGACTGGTACCACCGTCGATCTTTGACAGAAAGCCAACTACAACCGCGAGCGCGCAGAATTGGATGCAAACGGTGACACCCTTCGCACCGCCGACGGAAAGCCCATTATATTGAGTGTCTCCGGTTCGGTGACGGAAAACGCCTATCAAAGCGTTATGTGATGAAGAGCCCACGTCAGAACGCGACGGTCGATTTCCGTCTCGATGATGTCCTGAGTGCAGCCTACCAGATCGAATTGGTGCTCGTTCCGACCAAGATCAATTTGAATGATGGCGGTGAAGACGAGAAAAGTGGTGTTCAATGCTGAAGTCTTTGACGACAACAAGAACAACATCCCTTCACAGTTGCCGGCGCAAAAACCGACCGCATCACCATCGACCAAAAGCAAGGGGCAGTTTGATCCCAATAAAGTAAACCACATCGTGCTGGGCGATTACATCACTTTCCCCAAGTGCTATTATGGTTTGCCCTCCGACCGTAAGTCCTTCCCGATGCTTCGCCTGACCGTGCCCCGTATTGGTCCGCGCAACGAAAAATTGCCAGGCAACTCAACATCGTGCAAGTGATCCTCAAACCCTATCGCGGCAACTAATACCCGCTGAAATATAACAAACGAGATTATGAATCCAGCTAATCGCAGCAACAACATGAAGCAAGCCGCCCTTCGTTGTGGAGTGGCGTTGATGGTTCTGTCTTCGGCCTGTGCACTTCAAGCGCAAGCCCGCGAAGTAGCCGACAGCACCTCCACCGCTTCCGCCTCCAATAAGGTATCTTCTCGTCGTCAGCTTCCTCAATACGAAATGAAGGAAGTCACCGGTGTGGTTTATGATGCCGCTACGCGCAAGCCGCTCCCCGGTGTTCGCGTACAGTCGCTCGGCAATAAACTTTATTCGGCACTCACCGACGAAAAAGGTGCCTACAAGCTCAGCGTACCCGAACACGTCACCTCTCTTTTCATCTCCACCGACGGATACAATGCCGTTCAAGTAGGACTCACGACGGTGTACCCGCCGATGCCTATCTTTACGACAGCAAATTCCTCTCGCTCTATCACGACGGCACCACGATTCTCAACAAAGCGAAGTATGCGGTCGAATCCAGCAGTGTTTCGCCCGAAACTGATATCGAGAACAACCTCAATGCCGCGGTTCGTACCATCAATCGTGGTGGACTTCCTGCCCAGGGTGCAGCCATGTTCGTCAATGGCATCAACTCGCTCAACGCCAATGCGCAGCCGCTTGTCGTTGTCGACGGAGTCATTTGGGACATGCAGTACGGTCGCACCACGTTGCACGACGGTTTCTATAACAATGTCTTCAACCTCATCGATCCCGAAGACATCGAAAGTGTAGAAGTCCTCCGCAACGGTACCGCCCTCTATGGTTCTCAAGGAGCTAACGGCGTATTGAAAATCACGACCAAGCGCGGACATTCGCAGGCCACTCGCATCAACATCCGTGCTTTCGGCGGTGTGGAACTTTCGCCCGAGCGTACCAGCATGATGGACGCCGGTCAATATCGAAACTACCTTTGCTGAGTTCCTCGGCACCACGTCTCGAGCTGACCGTCTTGCCTCGTCGATGGTCATCCCTTCCTCAACGAAGATCCCACCTACCTTTACTACAAGCAGTTCCACAATAATACGGACTGGGCCAAGGATCTTTACCGCACTGCCGTTACGCAAAAACTATCGTGTCGGCGTACAAGGTGGTGACGACGTGGCCATGTACAACCTCTCGCTGGGATATACCAACGCACAAGCCACGGCTAAAAACAACTCGTTCGATCGTTTGAACATCCGCTTCAACACCGATGTGAACCTCTTCAAAGGTTTCACGACCGAACTTGACATGGCCTATGTGCGCAATGCCTACAACCTTCGCGACAACGGTTGGGCCGAGAGCTATGCAGATCGCAACATTTCCTCTCCCAATGTGCTTGGTCTGGCGCAATCGCCCTTCGTAGACCCGTATGCATACTACGTTCGCTATTTGGGCGACAACCGTCTCGGCCTTGTTCACAACAATCGTGTCTACACCGGCATGAACTATACTGAGTCGAGCAACCCCTTGAGCTTTGCTTCGCAGTTCGGCTATCCCGGTTTGGCCAATCCCTATTGGATTCTCGAAAACGGTGAAGGCGACAACAAGAACAACCAGGAGCAAACCCAGTTCTTGCTGAATGTCGCCCCCAAGTACAAGATCAATGACTACTGGACGCTGAGCAACCGTTTTGCCTACACGCTCAACCGCAGCAACGAGAAGTATTATATGCCCCGCAATGGTACGCCTCGTAAGTCTGTCAAAGGTCTCGGCGATGTGCAGAGCGTTGCTGCTTCTCAATTTGGTAAGGAAACCACACTCTTCAACGATTTCCGCATCGATTGGAAGCGTAACTACGGCAAGCATCAATTTGATGTCTTCGGTGGTTTCCGTTTTGGCTCCTATTCTTATTCGGACAGCTACTCTCGTGGTTACAACAACGACAACGACAAGATGCCCGACATCCGCTACTCGTTGCAGTACATCGGCGAAGGTGGTGTCAACGACCGTTGGATCAACCTCAGCTACTATGCCAATGCGGATTACAACTACATGAACCGCTACTTCCTCAAACTCAGTGGAAGCGCAGAAAGCTCCTCGCGTTTTGGTCGCGAAGCCGACGGCGGAATCAAGGTAGCGGGCGTGAAATGGGACTCTTCCCCTCTGTGCAAAGCCGGTTGGGTGCTCTCAATGAGAATTGGTTCAAGGTGAGCGCAATCGACTACGCAAAACTCACCGCAGGTTTCGAAATCACCGGCAATGACGATGTGGATTACTACGCCACACGTACCTACTTCCGCAATGTGAAGTTCTTGGAGCGCGCCACAGCACTCCAGTTGGCCAACATTCAGAATCCGAAGATCAAGTGGGAAACCACCAATCGTTTCAATGTAGCCCTGGCGCTCAACATGTTCCACAACCGCCTTCGTTCGGAGCCGAAGTCTTCTATGCCAAGACCAACGATCTCTTGACGCGTCGCACCATCAGTGACATCTCCGGCCTCGAGAGACAGTGGACCAACGAAGGCTCGCTCACCAACCGTGGTGCCAATGTGAGCGTGAGCGGTGTGCTTGTCAACACCTCCGATCTCAAGTGGCAACTTGGTTTCACCCTCGGACACTACAAGAACAAGATCGAATCCCTCCCGCTTACGGCCAACAACCGTCTGGAAACTTGGGCACTTGATGCCAACGGCGACAAGGTGGCTTCGAGCCATCGCGTCCTGTCCGGCTACACCTCTTCGGTTTATGGTAAGGACAACATCCTGACAGCAGTCGGAGAATCCGCCGGTGTCTTCTACGGTTACTAAGACCGCCGGTGTCTTCTCCACCACCGCCGAAGCCCAGGCCGCAGGTCTCAAGTATCCCACGGACTCGCCTCGCAGCCCTCTCGCGATTTCAGGCCGGCGACGTGCATTTCGTCGACCAGAACGGCGACGGTTGGATCAACGAAGCCGACCGCGTGAAAATCGGTGACCCCTAACCCCGACATTTACGGTAACATCTTCACCTCGCTGTCTTGGAAGCGTCTCACGCTCGATGTGAATCTCAAATATTCGCTCGGCAACGACATCTTCAACTACCAGCGCATGCAGCTCGAAAGCGCCAACAGCATCACCAACCAAACCACCGCTGTGGTGAATCGTTGGAAGTACGAAGGCCAGAAGACCGATATGCCTCGCACCATGTCTTCCGAATCTACGCTTTGGGTGAACAACGAGCGCTTCTCCGACCGTTGGATTGAAGACGGATCCTACCTCAAACTCAAGAAAGTGCGTCTCACTTACGCAGTGCCCTCTCCTCTCTGGCTCCAAGGCCTCTCGGTGTGGGGTGAAGCCAACAACGTGGTGACCCTCACCAAGTATTGGGGCTCCGATCCCGAGGTTAGTGCCGGCAACGGTGTGCTCTATCAGGGCATTGACGCCGGATACCTCACGCTCAACCGCAACTTTAATGTCGGCGTGACCATCAATCTCTGATGCAGCGCTACTTTCCCATCTCTCTTCCGAACTTCGTCGACGAGCGTCGAGCGAAGTTTCGGAAGAGCAGCGGGAGGTCACCGGCAAATCCAATCATTTTTGATCCCAACTTCGCAATCGTGAAGAAAAACCATAGTTCCTCTGTTCTGCGCCCTCTTCGGTTTTGGGCTTGGCCACCACTTCGTGCCAAGACATGCTCACTCCCGACCTGGATCGCTACGCCGAAAACTTCTCGGGCAAGGATACCGTCAATTTCTATTTCGGTATTCTCAACAACGTGCAGGGCATGATCGAGCAGAACGTCCTGCTCGGCGAATTACGTGGCGACCTTGTCAAGCCCACTGAGTTCGCTTCCGATTCGATCAACGACATTATCAACTTCAACAACCTCGAAGACGGTGAGAATGCGTTGCTCAATCGCGCGGCTTACTACAAGGTCATCAACCAGTGCAACTTCTATTTGGCCAAGGCCGACTCCATGGCGCTGAAAAACAACAGCTACTACATGCGTCGTGAGCTCGCGCAAGTACAACTCGTGCGCGCTTGGACCTACATGCAGCTCGTTCAGCTCTACGGCCGTGTCCCCTTCATCGTCGATCCCGTCACCACTTCCGACACCGGTTGGGAAAAAGAATCCCCGTTAGGTTGGGCCACTCCCGCCAATTTGCTCAACCTTCTCGAAGACAAAGGAGGGCTTAAGCAGGCCTATGCCTACACGAAACAGTTAGGCTATCCCCGCTACGGCAACTTCAACAACGGTGCCGAAAAACTTCGACCAAAGTCTTTCGCTCTTCAACGCCAATCTTGTTTACGGCGATCTCTACCTCTTGCGCGGGGCAAACAAGGGCGATTACGAGCAAGCAGCTTCCTATTATTACAAATATATGGAAGAAGATGCGAAACGGGAGTCTCCGAGTCGCAAACGTGAATCATTTCACGTCGCGTGCCGGTGACGACTATTTCGCTTCGGTCGCCATCGACCAATTTGCTGGAAACAAAAGCATGTCCTCTGCCGGAGAAATTGTAGGCGCTGTGCCCACTGCTTCCAACAGCTTCTTCGGACAAGTGCTCACCCGCATTCCGCAAAGTCTACGGTTTCGATGCCACTTCGTCCAACGAAACCAGCACGCGTAAACAAACCGGATCGGACGGTAAGCAACAAAAACGTCACCAGCACCACCGGTTCTGTGAAGCTTGAAGCCAACTACCGCAACCGTCAGGGTCGAACCCTCCGCAGCTTACACCAAGCTCAACGAGGCACAGACAGTCGTTTACACCGAGAAGGAAGGCAGCAAAGTGGTCGAAGTGCGTTATCCCAAGGTCTTCGATGCGCGCTACGACGCCACCGTGCCCGTGTCATCACCGACAAAGGCCGCCTACGCTTCATCCAGAAGTTCAATCCGGCCGGTACTCGTTCACTGCCGGCATCAGTCCTAGCGCCTTCTCCTTCCGCTACGGCATTCCCACCTACCGCATGCGTCAGATCTACCTGCGTTATGCCGAAGCTGTGAACCGTGCCGGCTATCCCCGCGTCGCTTTCGACATTCTGCGCACCGGTCTCAACAATAAGAGCATGCCCGTCATCTCGAAAAGAGCAGCAAAGCGACACCACCTACGTTGATGCCGCCCACACGCAGATCGCTTCCATCACCACCATCAGCGTTCCCACCGTTCACCGCTCGGAAGAAACAGCCATGAGCATTGATCTCAACACGCTCGCGCGTGCCGGATCCACCAAGTGGCTCGACTTCAACGACGAAAGCTTCAAAGAACAAAGACAACGTCGGCATCCACGCAGCCGGTTGTGGCCTGTTCCCCACGCAAGACACCGTTTGGGTCTACAACAAAGTGGTGGCCCAGCGCATGGTCGACGAGGCTGCGCGTCAAGGCAAGACCATCCCGCTGCCCAATCTCAGCGTAGATGATTTGAAAGGTAAGGGCAAAATGACCGACACCACCGAAGTCACCGCCGCCGACGGCAGCAAGTATTTTTGTTTATAAAGGCATCATCACCGATTTGGCCACCGTTGAGCCCTCGGCTGCAGAAATTGCTGCCATGGAGACACTCATTGCCGACGAATACGCCCTCGAAACCGCTTTTGAAGGCAACCGTTTCTTCGATCTCATGCGTCTCCAGCAGCACCGCAACGCAGCCGGCGACGACACCCAGGCCAACTCTTGGCTCGCTTGGCACATTTCTCGTCGTGATCTCGACCTCTTGCCCTACCAGGAGCCCACCAAGACCGGCACCCTCTTTGGCAAGTTGCTCAATCAGGAGAACTGGTATCTGCCCGCTCCCCGCAACAACTAATTGATCGCACATTCCGCACGGCGTTTCCCGCAACGTCGTTCCCCTCTCCCGTTCTCTCGTGAGAACGGGGAGTTTTTAATGCCTCTCGCCCGGTTTCATCGTAAATTCCCTCCCTCTCCTCAAACCCCTCCGCCCGCCTTTTTCTCACCTACTGCGCGAGGGGCAGTTCCGAACTATCTTTCTGTGCTCTAAAACACCCCCGTTTTGAGCATTTCCCCCTCTTTTTCCGTCAAAACGTCCCAAGTTTTGTCCATCTCTCCCGCTTTCTACCGACAACTTTCCCCGTTCCGCCGAAACAAACCCGCGTTTTGTCGAAAACCGGCCGGATTGATTGCAAAGGCCCCCGATTTTTGTTGTCTGTTTCCGTTCGCGCGCCATCGCGCCCCACGACGCCTCGCCGTTCTTCGCGCTTCCGCCGTTTTTCCGGAAGCGCGATTTCCGCATTTTTTTGCGTCCGCAGTGACAGCCCTCCGGCGTGTTGCGGAAAGTACCGCACAATTCGCCCTCGCCCCCATCGGTTCGTGCGGCCCCTCCGTCAATTTTTGCCATTTTGTTAAGCCAACCGCAGTGAAGAGCGCACCCCACCATTGCACATTCGCCCACCCAATGCGCCAGCACCGCATTCCCGCGCGAAAGACACAAATATGCGCCTTGTTGTTCGCGGGATGCCACAGAAATTGTATATTTGCAGTAAGTTATATTTTTAGTCCATGGAATTTACCGCGCAGCAGATCGCCACCTACCTTGGCGGCAGCGTTGAAGGCAACGCCGAAGCCACCGTCAAAACCTTTGCCAAGATCGAAGAAGGGAGGCCGGAGCCATCTCCTTTTTGGCCAATCCCAAATACGCCCACTACCTCTACGAAACCGCATCCAGCGTCGTACTCGTCAATCGCGATTTCGTTCTCGAAGGCCCCGTTTCGGCCACATTGGTTCGCGTCGACAACGCCTACGAAGCCATCGCTCGTTTGCTTTCGCTCTATGAATCCATGACTCAAAAGCGTTCCGGCGTTCATCCCCCTGGCTTGTGTCGAAGCCGACGCCACGCTGGGCGACGACGTCTACGTGGGGCCCTTTGCCTACATCGGATCGGGCGTCACCATCGGATCGGGTTCTCAGATTTATGCCCACTGCGTCATCGAACAAGGTGCCCGTGTCGGCGAAAACTGTCTCTTCTATCCCGGCGTCAGTGTCTACCACGGCTGTCGCATCGGCAATGAAGTCATTCTCCACAGCGGCTGTGTCATCGGTGCCGACGGCTTTGGTTTTCGCCCCCTCGGCCGATGGTTACGAAAAAAATCCCGCAAATCGGCATTGTCACCGTCGAGGATCGTGTCGAAATTGGCGCCAATGCCTGCGTTGACCGCTCGACGATGGGCAGCACCTACGTTCGCCGCGGCGTGAAGCTCGACAATCTGGTGCAAATTGCCCACAATGTCGAAGTCGGTGCCCACACGGTGATGTCGGCCCAGGTCGGCGTAGCCGGAAGCACCAAGGTAGGGGTGGAGCATGCTCGGCGGACAGGTCGGTGTCGCCGGTCATTTTGCAACTCCCCGATCGTTTGCAAGCCGGTGCGCAAAGTGGCATCCACAGTGCCCGCACCGACGGCCAGCCCCTCGCTGGGTACGCCCGCCATCAATGCCAAAACCTTTGCGCGCTCCAGCGCACTTTTCAAACGACTCCCCGATCTGCGCGACGAGGGTCATTGCTCTGCGCCGAGAACTCAATGAGCTCAAGGCCGCCCTCGCCGAACGCCAGTAATCCACCCGTGCTGCCTCGCCGCAGCACCACATTCCGAAGACGATAATCATCGATGCAACATACCCTCCAATCCTCGTTCTCTCTCTCCGGTAAGGGACTGCACACCGGTCTCCACCTCACTGTCACTTTTCATCCCGCCGACGAAGATCACGGCTACCGCATTCGTCGCGTAGATCTCGAAGGACAACCCGAAATTGTGCCCCTGGCCGAAAAACGTGATCGACACTTCTCGCGGCACCGTGGTGGGGACACCCGATTGTCGCGTTTCCACTCATCGAGCACGCCATGGCCGCCTTGGTGGCCATGGGCGTCGACAACTGCCTCATCGAGGTCGACGGGCCGGAATTTCCCATCCTCGACGGTAGTTCTGTGCTCTATGTGCGCGAAATACAGCGAGTCGGCCTGCGCGAACAGCAAGCCGAACGTCGTTATCTCGAGGTGGTCGAACCGTTTGAGTACTACGATGAAATCTCGGGTTTCGTGCCTGCGTGTGCAGCCCTGCGATCATTTTGCGCTCGACTCCACCATTGTTTTCCCCCGACAGCCAGTTCATCCAGACGCAAAAGCGCAGTGCTCGAGCACCTTTCCGACTTTCCCGAGGAGATTGCCAGCGCTCGCACCTTTGTTTTCGTCCGCGAAATTGAACCCTCCTGCACATGGGGGCTCATCAAAGGGGGCGATTTGAGCAACGCCCTCGTCATCTATGAGCGCCGCGTCGATCAAGCTCGTCTCGACAAGCTTTCCGACTCGCTCGGCGTGAAGCATCTCGACGCCAACCAGCTCGGCTACATCCAAGAGCGCCCGGTGACGTGGGGAAAATGAGCCCGCGCGCCACAAACTTCTCGACATTATCGGCGATATGGCCCTGATCGGCCGCCCGCTCAAAGGGCGCATCATCAGCCATTCGTCCCGGTCACGAGGCCAACAATAAGTTTGCCCGCCTCGTCCGCTCCAAACTCCTTCATTCCTAACCCCCTCACACCCACACCTCCCGACGATTTCTCCACTGGCCTTTGTCCATCCCGAAGCCAAAATCGGCGAAAACTGCGAGATTGGACCCTTTTGCTACATCGATGCCAATGTAGAGTTGGGCGACAACAACCGCCTGATGAACTCCGTGACGCTGCTCAGCGGCGCGCGCATCGGCAAGGGCAACACCTTTTTTCCCCGGTGCTGTGATCGGCGCAGTACCGCAAGATCTTAAGTTCCGCGGCGAAGTCACCACCGCCGAAGTGGGCGACAACAACACCATCCGCGAGAATGTGACCATCAACCGCGGCACCGCGGCCAAAGGGGCGCACGGTGGTGGGCAGCAACAACCTCCTCGATGGAAGGCATGCACGTCGGGCACGACTGCAACATCGGCAACGGTTGCATCATTGGCAACTCGACAAAAATTGCCGGCGAGGTGGTGATCGACGATTTCGCCATCCTTTCGGCCAACGTGCTGGTGCATCAATTCTGCCACATCGGTTCTTATGTGATGGTGGGCGGAGGCACGCGCACCGCGCAGGACGTTCCGCCCTTCTGCATCGCCTCGCGCGAGCCGGTGGCCTACTGCGGGCTGAAACATCGGTCGGCTTGAAGCGCCGCAATTTCCCATGGATGTGATCAATGCGCTGCACGCTGCCTATCTCATCCTTTACCAAAATTCCAAACTCTTCAATGACCGCATTGCCGAGATTCGCGAAACGGTAATGCCCCTGCAAAGAGATCGACTATCTGCTCGAGTTCCTCACCAACTCAAGCGCGGTTTCATCGGCCGCTGACGAGCTTTCTTTCTCCCAAGTTCTTTCTCTCCAACACAATGCAATATCTCATTCGCATGGTCTGCGACGAAAGCACCGACTTCCGCCGCGACATTCTGATCGACGAAGACGCTACGTTTCTCGAATTGAGCGACACGATCCTCAAGTCGTGCGCTTATCCCGACAACCAAATGACCTCGTTCTACATTTGCGACGAGGAATGGCAGCGCGGCGAACAAATCACGCGCGAAGATGTGCGCGACAGTGCCGCCGATGAGGACCTTTACACCGTGGCCGACACGCGTCTCTCCGAATTTCTCGACGGCGGTGTGCGCCATTTGGAGTATGTGTTCGACACCTTCAACGATCGCGTGTTCTCCTTGTGCGTGCGCGGCGAGGAACCCGGCGACGGCGCCCCCGAAGTCGTGAAATCGGTGGGCGAGGCGCCGCTGCAAATTGCCGACGCCGACCCCACGGCCGGTACGTTCAGCACCGGGGAGCGGATTTTACCGAAGACTTTGGAATCGAATCGTACAATGCCGACGAAATCGATTTCGACGGTTTCGAGATCTCCGACGGCACAAGTTTCTGACTCCCCGTGTCCATGTCTGCACCGTCTCCCACACTTTTTGTCCTCATAGGCCCCACCGCCGTGGGGAAAACAGAACTCAGCCTGCGCTTGGCTGAGTTTTGCGTGTCCCGTCGTGAATGTCGATTCGCGGCAGCTCTATCGCGATTTGCCCATTGGCACCGCCGCCCCCACGGCCGCCCAACAGGCGCGCGTGCCCCCATCATTTCGTCGGCACGCTGGGACTGACCGACTATTACAGCGCGGCGCGTTTTGAAGAAGAAGCACTGGCGGTGTGCACCTCCCATTTTTCCACGCACGACGCCTTGGTGGCGAGCGGCGGAAGTATGCTTTATGTCGATGCCCTTTGCCGTGGCATCGATCCACTCCCCACGGTCTCGGAGGCGGTGCGCCGCGAAATGTACGATCGCTTGGAGTGCGAGGGCTGGCGTCCTTGTTGCAGGAATTGCGGCGGCTGGATCCGGTCTATGGAGCGCAGGTTGATCCCTGCAACGCGAAAACGTGTGGTGCATGCACTCGAGATCATTAAAGAGCGGCCGTCCATTCAGCGAATTGCGCACGGGGACGAGAAAGGAGCGTCCGTTTCGTGTGGTCAAAATGGGTTTGACCCGTCCTCGTGAGGAGCTTTTCGACCGCATCAATCGGCGCGTCACTGCGATGGTCGAGGAAGGATTTTCTCGACGAAGCGCGCCGCGTGTTGACCTACCGCGACTGCAACGCGCTGAATACCGTAGGCTACAAAAGAAATCTTCCGTTATTTCGACGGCGAATGGCCGCTTGAAATGGCGCTCGACCGCATGCGAAAAACACCCGCGTGTTTGCCAAAAACAACTCACTTGGTGGCAGCGCGATGCCGAGTACACTGGTTTCCGGCCGACGAGGCGGACCGAGTGCTCGAATGGGTGAAGCAGGTGCGCGAGCGCGATGAGGTGCCGCCGCCAGCCCCGTGCGATAACGAAGCGTGGGGCAGTGTCGGGCCTCGCTTTCAGTTGTCACCATGCGGAGGTAGGACAGATATCTGCAACCGATGGCGAAATATCCCGACCAACGTTTGCCCCATTCCGCAAGTCTGTGTATCTTTGCAGCGATATATCGCCATACAATGAAAAAGGTTCAACCTCCACAGCACGATAGTTCGATGGATCTCGCCATCGTCGTTGTGCTGTGTTTTTGTAGCCGCTCCGGCCCGACGTGGACGCCCGAAGAGGTGCCCATCCCGCGTTTGCAAGACGTGCGTCGCTATGTGAGCAACCCCGAGGGCATCCTTTCGGCTGCCACCGTCGACTCACTCGATCGGCAGTTGGGGAGCGCTCGAACGCGATCGCGGTGTGCAAACACTCGTGGTGGTGGTCGATCGCCTCAAAGGCAACGACCCTTATCGCTTTGCCATGACGCTGGCGCGCAAGTATGGCGTGGGCCACCGCGAAACGCGCACCGGTTTGGTGGTGGTTTTGGCCACCGGCGACCGCTCCTACCAGTTCCTCACCGGCAACGGATTGGAAGGAACCCTGCCCGACGGTCTGATACAACAAATCGAAGATCGCATTTTTCTCCCTCGTTTGCGTCGTGGACAGTGGGACGAGGGCCATGCTGGCCGCCATGAGCGCCGTGGATCGTGCCTGTCGCAATGACGGAGATCTGCGTGTGGCGAAGTCCTCGGACGACAACGGCGGCACGCCTTGGCTGTTGTTCTTGCTCTTGTTGGGCATCCCGGTCGGAGCCTACTTCTATATGCGTCGGCTCTCCCAACGCGCGCAGATTTGTCCGCGTTGCGGACAGAAAACATTGCGACGGGTGGGCGATAGCCGCGTCTATCTTACGCGCAACGGGCAACGGGTGCCCTTCCGCCGCGTCGTTTCTGAATGCAGCAGCTGCGGTTACCGCGACGAAAAGCTCTTTGAAGACCGCGATTCCGACGACAGCGGACTTGGCGCGATGGGGGCCGCCTTCCTACTCGGCAGTTTGCTGCGCGGAGGTCGCTCCGGCAACTGGGGCGGGGGCAGCTCGGGCGGGAGTTACGGCGGCGGAAGCTTTGGCGGCGGCGGTTCGGGCGGACGATTCTGAGGCAACATTTTCGATTTCGCCGTAACCCAATGACCGCTCCCCACTCATTATATATATAGTAACCACATTTCCCACTCTCTAATAACTTTCACGATGAAAATGTCCAAAACACTGATCGGCGTAATCGTAGCCGTGGTCCTCATTTTTCTTCTATGGTGTTTCGCAACAACGCAGTATGGTGACACTCAGCGAAGATGTTGAGCAGAAAATGGGCGACCTGCAAAGCCAATACCAGCGCCGTTCGGATCTGATCCCCAACTTGGTGAGCACCGTCAAGGGCTATGCCAAGCACGAAAGCACTACATTGGAAAATGTGATCGCTGCCCGTGCACGTGCCACCCAGATCACACTCGATCCGGCGAATGCCACACCCGAACAAATCGAGGCCTATCAAAATGCGCAGGGCCAGTTGTCGCAGGGCACTCGGCAAGTTGCTGAGCGTGCAAGAGCAATATCCCGAATTGAAGGCCAACGAGCAGTTCTCGCAACTGCAGGCGCAACTGGAAGGCACGGAGAATCGCATCAACGAGAGCCGTCAGCTCTACAACGAGTCGGTGAAAACCTACAATATTAAGGTGAAGCAATTCCCCGGTAGCCTCTTTGCCGGTCTTTTCGGCATGTCGCCCAAAACTCCCTTCCGTGCTTCTGAGGCAGCGCAGACGGCTCCCAGCGTACAGTTCTAAATATTTCAATTCGTCAAACGGCTCTCTTTTCCCCTTCCCCCAACCCATGGACAAGAATCAGCGATACACTGATGCGCGGCGTGAGCGCAATGAAAGAAGATGTGCACGCAGCCATCCGCAACATCGACAAAGGACTGTTTCCGCAGGCTTTCTGTAAAAATCATTCCCGACATCCTCGGCGGTGACCCCGACTATTGCAACATTATGCACGCCGACGGCGCCGGAACTAAGTCGAGTTTGGCCTATCTCTACTGGAAAGAGACCGGCGACTTGTCTGTGTGGAGAGGAATTGCGCAAGATGCCCTCATCACGAACACAGACGATCTGCTGTGTGTCGGGGCGGTCGACAATATCTTGGTGTCTTCGACCATTGGCCGCAACAAAATGCTCATTCCCGGCGAGGTGATCAGTGCCATCATCAACGGCACGGACGAGTTGCTCGCGCAACTGCGCGAAATGGGTGTGGGCATCTACGCAACCGGCGGCGAAACTGCCGATGTGGGCGACTTGGTGCGCACGATTATTGTCGATAGCACGGTGACTTGTCGCATGAAACGAAGCGACGTCATCGACAATGCCAACATCCGTCCCGGCGACGTCATCGTGGGCCTCTCTTCTTCGGGACAGGCCACGTACGAATCCACCTACAACGGCGGAATGGGCAGCAACGGACTCACGTCGGCGCGCCACGATGTCTTTGCTAAATATTTGGCAGAGTGCTATCCCGAAAGTTTCGACCATGCAGTGCCCGAAGAACTGGTGTACAGCGGTCGCTATCGACTGACGGATGCGGTGGAAGGCAGCCCCATCGATGCTGGACGCCTCGTGCTTTCGCCCACCCGCACCTATGCGCCGGTGGTAAAGCGCTTGTTGGACGAGTTGCGCCCCGAGATCCACGGCATGGTGCACTGCACCGGCGGCGCACAAACGAAGGTTTTGCACTTCGTTTCCGACCATTGTCGCGTGATCAAGGACAATATGTTCCCCGTGCCCCCGCTTTTCCGTGCCATCGCCGAAGAGAGCGGAACGGACTGGAGCGAAATGTACAAAGTCTTCAACATGGGACATCGCCTCGAGGTGTATCTTTCGCCGGAACATGCCGAGCGTGTGATCGAGATTTCGCGCTCCTTCAACATCGATGCGCAAATTGTAGGTCGCATTGAGGAGGGCGAAAAGAGTCTTACGATCCGTAGTGAATTTGGCGAGTTCCATTATTAAGTAATTGCGTAGCCGTAGTCCAATGTCCAAAAA
>BNJV01001051.1_pt1 | contig 55560 bp, 66 predicted proteins | sample 8540591 | NCBI WGS metagenome assembly BNJV01 (sample SAMD00202457, study PRJDB9452) | human saliva metagenome | host: Homo sapiens | reverse complement strand
GTTACGCATTATGATGAAATATTGATTTTATTGAGAAAATAGAGATGCTACAATAAAATTGGCGAAATTGGAAAAGATTGTGGAAAAATATTGAAATACCCTTATAATGTTGGAAATAGAAAAATACTTATTTTTGCTAGCATTTGCAGACACAGCAAAACGAGCATTCTGCCCTGAGCTGTTAAAAATTGATGGTAAAGATATTAGTATAGCAAGTGTTACAGGTAAAGGAGTGAAACTCAAATGTGCAAGAGAGGACTCATATTTTTGAGTATTTTCACAAAGTCCAAAATGAAAATTGAAATTCCATTATGAAGAACAGATAGATATTATAGTAGGAACAGACTGGTATTTCGGAAGGACAGAATTTATAGGACTGTGACACTGTACAAATCCTTGATATTCAGTGGAATCCTGTGTCGCTTTATTCAGATTCAAGAGTGGACAGAATTGAAGTAGAAATGACAAAATACAGATGATTAATTCTTCCCCAAATGCAGATTTGAATGAATATTTGACTTGGAGAGAAGAGTAAAGGGAAAACGACAACATTAACATAGCTTCACTGGGATGCAGATATGTTTAACTTGAAATAATGATTTCAACTAGGAAAGACAGCTGAAAAACTGAAGATGAAGTGATAGATATAGAAGATACAAATGAAAATATTTCATTGACAGATCTGTCATGTAATGAGTACTTGTGTCGAACTTTCAAATTATGTGAATAATCATATGAAATAAACAAATACCTAAAGGAATTTATTCTGTAACTGAAGGTGAACAGAAGGGAGATGTTTGTTCTGCTTTTAGCATATGTAAAAATGATGCCAAACCTAGAAATGCCAGTTCACTATCCTATTACCTGATTTTGTAGAAAGATAAGTTTAGTTTAAAACAGTCAGGCAAGGGAAGAAAACTTTATCAGACAGTCATGATGAAAAATCGAGTTCAGGAGAAAGACTAAAGGAATTATTTCAAAGATGACAAAAATGCTGCTGAAATGGGACCTGATCAGGGGTATAAACAGCACATAAAGGTGAAGAGGAAGAAAAGGCTGTTCAGACGGTGTTTGATCCGGGATTTAATAACAATTTTAAAGATGACACAACAGATGATTTTGAGTTGGCATTTTTCTGGCAGGGTTAGATGATAAATATGCTGAAAGATACGAAGTAAATCAGGAACAAATTGAAAATCTTTATTCTGAAGGAATTTAAACCCGATGAAAAAGAAAATAAAGGAATGTAAAATCTGTAACATTAAAGTTATTATGATAAATGATGAAATACCAAGTGTAGAAGATGAAAGATACATTTTGCCAGTAATTCAGTATTTTGAATTTGAAAATAAGCGATATAAAAAGGCAGGATTTATTGCAAATTTACATCGTAAGTCATTAAATCGCCGTGTGTATTAAGATTTTACGATAACTAAAAAGAAGTATTCATTAGCTTTAAAAAGATTAAACTGAAACATGAAATGAACAGTAGTTACAGATGCTCGTAATGACTGGAATATTTGACTTGTCAATGTCGAGTTCAGCAAAAGGGAAGTGGAAGGCATTAGACTACTCCAAAATTTTAAATCGGACCAATAAAGTTAATTTTATTCAGAGATGTTTATAGTACTTACATTTTAAAAACTGCAATATTATCAGAAATCAGGAAATATTTTATTATGGTATGACAGAAATAAAGATGAATGATATTTTGAAAAATTTAAAATTCGGTGATGTACAAGGAAAAAAAATAAAATTAGCTATAAGTAGAAAATAGAAATTACTAAGAAAATTAGGGAATACTGAACTGATAAATATTAAAATTTTGAGGAAAAATGGGTACACAAATAAAAAAAGAGATAAATGACATAGTAATGATAATTTAAGTTAATTGAGCAATTATTTCCATCTGTTGTAAAGGATGGACAGCTGGATGTAGCATTGAAAGAAGAACTGGGAATTGAGTGGCTAACAACTGAAAATATGAGTTAAACTGGCTGGAAAACAGAATGCAAAAAAATAGTACAGCAGGGAATTGGAACAGCCATTGAAATTTGTAGCAAAGACAGTAAAATGCCGATACAACAGAAAATACTATATTGAGGAGATAATCTGGAAGTATTGAAACTGTTAAGACAGAATTATTACAATTCAATAAAATGATATATATTATCCGCCATATACTACGAAATGATTTTATTCATAATGATACTTTAAAATGGATAAGGAAGAAAGGACAAGGCAGAGGGAATAATATCAGAGGTGAATGAAAACTCTTTGAAAAATCAGAAGTTTTCAACCAACAGATACCATGCAACTGGTTGAATATGATGTATCCAAGATTGAAATCATTAGGGATTTGCTGGACTGATGACGGTGTGATATTTATAACATGATGATAATGAGCGGCTAACTCTGAAGAGATTGTGAGATTTTTGTGGGAAGAGAATTTTAGAAATATTTAGTTGCAAAAACTTCAACACTCCTAATTTATCTTAAGAAAACTAAAAAAGGTGGAATATATTATGTTATCAGAAATGAATGTAAACTTTAAAAAGGACTTTGTAAAGAAAGTAAAAGTACTAATGGATTAATGAATCAATCAAATTCAATAGGAACTTTGGTATTTATATTGAGTGTTGGAAACTTCTAACAAAAAATGGAGAAGGAAAAAGGGGAATATATGGACAGAGAGTTATGTTATAGAACTTTAAATGATGTAGAAATTAGAATGAAAATTTTAAATGATATAATATTAAAAGGAAATTTAAATGGAGTCAAGATTACTTAGAAGAGCAACAAATTGGGAACAAAATTTTTTATAAAGACAAAAGCATTGTCTCCATCATATGAAAAAGAAGAATACGATCCTGAAAAAACCATAACATAATAGATAAAAATTTTATGTTGAACAAATGAGAATGCTTCAGATGAATTATATAATTTATTTTATAAAATTTTCAGATAAATTATATCCAAACCAATAAGTTTAATTACATTATTAAATATGTTAGAATTAGAAACAACATTGTTCTTGATTTTTCAGGATCAGCAACAACAGCTCCATGCCGTTATGCAGTTAAACCTTTTATTCTCTTCCCTCTTCCAAAATTTCAAACTGCTTTTTAAAATGATTGTCTATCGCAAGATTTATCTGAATACGGATAATCTCCTTATCTTCTAATTTTTATTACTTTCAATTTCAGTTCAATATCTCCATTAATCGAAGCAATTTTCAATGCCTTCTCTTTTATGTGCTGTTCCAATAAACATATCCTTATACTGAGACAATCCTCCCGAAGCTCCACAGTGAAAACCCATTTTTCCACATCAAAACTTCTAAATCTGATACTTTGCCCTTTGCTCTTGAGAAAAGCATTTCTATCCTTGCCTTGTAATCTGTAAAATAAGTATACCTAATATATGGAAAAATCTTTTAGAAATCACACTATTTATCGTTTTCTACTCGAATACCAAGTCTCTTTTTATACGCCTCATAAGAATCTAATTTTTATAAACTTGATTATATAAATTTTGTGTGTTGCCGAATAACGCAATGTAAATAATGGCTCCAGCTCATCTATTGCCTTCAATGATTGAGATATTTGCTGTTCCTTCTATTTTCTGTGGCTCATCAATTAATACAATCGGTCTTACAAATTTTATATGTCTCCATAAATTTTTAGCATGTTCATCATCCTTACGAATTTTATTAGTATCTTTATTAAACGCCCCTGAATATTCATAACACAAATACTCAAATTATTTTCTTCCACAAAATTATTTACTTTTCCTAAATTATTACTGTCATAAATAAAACTGTATTTTGATAAATCCACATTATATAGTCTTTTAAAATGCCCCTTAATTGTTCAATAGATTTTCCACCCCTTTACGAATCGCAACAGATGGAACTACAATTATAAACTTTTTAAACCCATACTCCTTAGCAACTCTACTATCGTACGTAAATAAACACAAGTTTTCCCAGTCCCTGTTTCCATCTCGACGTAAAATCTCGTTCTGTGCTTGCTGAAAGCCTTTCAGTCAGGTAAACAGTCCATTTTTCAACTGAACTTTTTCAAATTCTGAAAAAGTTTATTCTCAATGATCAATATTTCTCAGCAGGATCTTTTTCTGTAAAACTTCTTCATCCTCTCAGCATAAACTACTATCCAACGATTTTTGGCAATCCTCTAAATAACTCTTACAACAGAATTTACCGCCTTTTTCTGATATTCAAATTATCATCAAACTGAAATATTATTTTATTTGACATTTTCTCCTCCTTCTTTTTGAAAATAAAAGCCTCAATTATCTTTTTGATAAAAGAGACTCATAAAATCTTTATTTCTAAAAATTATCTAATCTTAGTATCATTGTTCTTAATTTATTTTTCTGAACTAAATCTTTTATCAGATTAAATCCATAATTTGAATAAAAATCTTATCAGCGAACTGTTATCTTCACATTTCTAACCATAAATACTTTTGTATTTATAATTTTTCATGATTAGTAATAATTCGTGTGCCAATGATATTATTTCATTACCTGTTATCATACTCTTATCAGAAATATTATAATTTTTCCCCTATCTGTGCCAGCAAAAACTATTCACAACATAACTTCTCGTCTTTCAATCTTCTTCCCACTCTGTGAAAAATCTTTTCTGCTGTGTCTCTACTAAGACTAAGAAAAATTTTTCTTTTTCAATGATTAAACTCTTTATTTTGCAAATGTAAAATACCCCTAATATTTCCCCACTTTTTGATCATTACGGATTAGATGAGTGGCAGATAAAAGAACTTTTCAAAAATTTATAGCTTTTATTATGTAGAAAAATCCTCAATACTGTTTCTATCTCTACTTTTTGAAACTGTTTCAATATTTTTCTTTAATATACTCTTCATCTTTTATATCTGCTATTATATCCTGTAATGAAACAATTCTGTTATTCTTCATCCTTTGAAGAATATCCAAACATTTTTCTTATTTCTTCCGGGTCATCTACAATTTCAAAATCAACATCAAGTTTTTAACTTTCTTTTTACTCCATTGCTTCTAGTACTTCATCTGCATATCTTGCTGGAATTCTCAAAGCATCAAGTAATATACTTTCTGTAGCCATAGTTACCAATCCCCTAACTTTATTTTCATTTTTATGATACCATATCTATTTTAAAGTGTCAATTAGATTTCAATGCTTTTTCTAAATAACCTCTTATTTAATGCACTTATACACAATACGTTAATAATACAAAATATTACCAACATTAAATAAAGCAAAATTTATTTTTATTGAAAAACTTGTATCTCCACCTATTTTCTTTATATTTTCTGGACATTCCACTTTTAGGAAAAATTCAAAAATAAATCCAGCTACCTAATGTTGACCAGTAAAAAGAAAGAGTATTCCGATTCAAGCATTATGTAAAACCAAAACTGATATATCATATAAAATTATTAAACCTAAAATAATGAACAATAACTCATTTTCTTTTCCTGTATCTCTCTTCTCGTTTTCTTTCTAAAGTATTCCATAATATAAATTATGCCTAAACCCGGACCACCTGTAAGAAATACAGAAGCCATTGAAATTAATCCCATAAAATAGATTTACAATCATTTTTAATTTTTCCTTTCTTTAATAATGGTTTTATGTCTCTTTTTATTTAGTTGTCATTGTCCTTTTTAACAAGGGAGAACATCGCTTTCTCCTTGACTCCACGCTAATTACGATATTTTTATGCACATGAGCCGAAAAACTCGCTATGCTCAGACAGTTTCGACTGCACCTCATGCTCAGACAGATTACTTCATAGTATCTGTTTTCATTCTTTCAATTTCTATATTGAACTATTTATAGAATTTCAAAAATATTAAATATTTTTCATACTACTCCCACTTCTACTATCTTAATTCTATTTTCCAGTATCAATTTCTATGTAATAAATTTTGCCCTCTTTGATTTATTATACTGTAGTATTTCCATAATCATTCATCAACCCTTAACACTCTATGCATATTCGATTTTACTTCATCTTTCTTTCTTTCTTTTTCTTCATCAGTTAATTTTTCATCATCCTTTATATAATTATAATATTTTAGAAATTCTAATTTCACTTCAGAATTATAAATACTCATAATAATCAAATATACTTTTGAAAATATGAATAATCAGCTCTTGCTAAAAGAATGTCCACATATTTTTGAAATTTCTATATTATTTTGGTAATTTAAATTCTTCTTTATTGTGTTATTAAATAAAACTCTTGAAGTCTTTGTTAAATAATAAAATTCTCTATCATTTTCCAATTTCTCAGATGACAATTCCAAAAATAGGATTTTCAAAGTACCATGTACATTTGTCATTTTATGATACATTAAAATTTTTATCTAAATAATTTATAATTAAAATTAACAATATATTTTTCCTTTTTATTGTCAATTTTGCAAAGATTTTTCAATATTATGTTTTCATCTAAGAAATATTATCTAGACTCTTTAGTGGTATTTCTATTCAATTCTTCAATATATTTTCCAAAATATATATCAAATTTATTTAATTTCTTTCTAAAAATCAAAATTTAATTTTGTTCTTTATATTTTCAATAAATAATTTTTACATATTTTTCTGTTATCTTTTTATTTTCTGAATAAAGTAACATGAATTTTTCTAAATTTGGTATGTTAATATTTTCTATATTATATTTTTCTTTTAATTCAAAAGAAATTCTTCCAGATTTTACTGATTCTTTCAATCTTTTAATTTTATAACAAAATATTGCTTTCTATTTCTCTTGAACCTTTAACCAACAAGTCTTCTACTAGTTTATTAACTTTCGTGTTTTTGGTTATTTTCAAATTTATTTTTATTACTTTCTTTTTCTTTCGTTAGTTTTATTTTCTCTTTTATTATTTCCACTCAAATATTTCCTTTTGATTATTTAAATATACTATGTCTTTTATTATTTCATTTTTAATTCATAATTTTGTAATAGAAGGAAATATTTTCTTTTTCAACATCATTCCATTGTTCTATTTCATTATTTTCTTCAAATAATAAATATAATAAAAATAAATTATAATTTTTATTTTATCTATTTTCTAAAATTTTATCTTCCAATTTTTATATGAGCTTTCTCCATAATTTTTGTTAGTTCTTTTATAAATAAAAATCTTTATAAGAAGTTTTTAAACCTAAATATAAATCAAAAACCATTTCCTATTAAGTATAAATCTTGACTTTGTGGCATAAACATATCTTTTCTCCTTCCTAAATAAACTCAACCCTATAACTAACCTTACTCTCCCCCGAATTTCTCTCAATCAGACTTCTTAACTTCTAAAAGTCTCATCCTTCAATGAAATATTATCCTTAGATACTGAATCTCTAAATACAAATTTTATTGGTAATGGCTCTAATGAGCTAATTTTTCCACCATTTTTCTGTTATCTCTGTTTCAAGACAAATTAGATATGTACCTTTGCGTACAGATAAGTCCTATTCCCAATATCTGTCAATACTTCCGCATTTTCTGACAATGGAACATCATTTTGTCTTAACATTATTTCATAAACAATATCAATATCATTGCTTCAAGTACAAAATCCAATGAATCGTAGTCATCAAAGAATATTGCCCATCTTCATTGAAAAATTTTCCAAGTCGTACCATTTTATATTTTGTATCATCCACTTTAAATACTTTAAATCCAATATCTCGAACTTTTTGGTTCTTCTCAAGTTTCAAATTAGAATTATATTCTTCTATTTCTATCTTTTCTCCAGCACGTCTAATTCTTTCTTTTCCAATTTCTGCAATATTTTTATATCCAGCCTTAAATGCTTCCGATTTTTCATCAGTTATTTCGGTAATTTAGAACCATTATATATTTTCTATTTCCATTATCTTCACTGTTTAACTGCATAACGGCATGATTGTTGTTGCTGATCCTGAGAAAAAATCAAGAATAATGTTGTTTTCTAATTCTAACATATTTAATAAATATGTAATTAAACTCTATTGGTTTTGGATATAATTTATCTGAAAAATTTTATAAAATAAATTATCTAATTCATCTGAAAGCTATTCTCATTTGTTCCAACGCCAAAATTTTTATCTATTATATTCCATGGTTTTTGCGTGATCGTATTCTTCTTTTCATATGATGGAGACAATGCTTTTGTCTTTATAAAAATTTTTGTTCCTAATTTTATTTGCTCTTCTAAATAATCTTGACTCCATTTTAAATTTCCTTTTTAATATTATATCATTCAAAAATTTTTCCATTCCTAATTTCTACATCATTTAAAAGTTCTATAACATAACTCTCTGTTCCATATATTCCTTTTTCTAACTTCTCATTTTTATTGAAGTTTCAACACTTTCATGCGGAAATACCAAAAGTTCCTATTAGTTTGATTGATTCATTAATCCATTAGTACTTTTTACTTTCTTTTACTAGTCCTTTTTAAAGTTTTACATTCATTTTTCTGATAACATAAAATATATTCCACACTTTTTAGTTTTCTTAGATAAATTAGGAGGTGTTGAAGTTTTTGCCAACTAAATATTTCTACAAAAATTCTCTTCCCAAAAATCTCATCACAATCTCTTCGAGTTAGCCTGCTCATTATCATCAATATTTATAAATATCACGCGTCATCAGTCAACAAATCCTAGCCAGTTTCAATCTTGGATACATCATATTCACCAGTTTGCATGGTATCTGTTAGTTGACTTCTGATTTTTCTGAAGTTTTTCATTATTTTTCTGATATTATTCCCTCTGCCTTGTCGCTTTCTTCCTTATCCATTTTAAAAGTATCATTATAGACAAAATCATTTCCAGTATTATATGGCGGATCAATATATATCATTTTTATTGAATTGTAATAATTCTGTCTTAACAGTTTCAATACTTCCTGATTATCTCCCTCAATATAGATATTTTTCTGTTGTATCAGCATTTTTACTGTCTTTTTGCTACAAATTTCAATGTTTTATTTCCAATTCCTGCTGTACTATGCATTCTGTTTTTCCAGCCCAGTTTAACTCATATTTTTCAGTTGTTACTTCCTCAAATTCTCCCAGTTCTTCTTTCAATGCCTTTACATCCAGCTGTCCATCCTTCTACAGCAGATGGAAATAATTGCTCCAGTGCTTTTAAATTATCATTTACTATGTCATTTATCCTCTTTTTATTTTTATTATTTTCCATTTTTCCTCCAAAATTTTAATATTTATCCAGTTCGGAAATTATTTCCCTAATTTTCTTATTAATTTCTATTTTTCACTATTTTTATAGCTAATTTTATTTTTCCCTTGTACATCACAAGATTTTTAAATTTTTCAAAAATATCATTCATCTTATTTCTGTCATACCATATTAAACTTTTCTAAAATATTTCGATTTCTGATAATATTTTTGATTTTTAAAATGTAAATTTTTATAAACATCTCTGAATAGAAATGTAACTTTATTGGTCCGATTTAAAAATTTTTGGAGTAGTCTAATGCTCCTTCCACTTCCCTTTTTGCTGAACTCGACATTGACAAGTCAAATATTTCAGTCATTACAGTATCTGTAACTACTATTTCATTTCTGTCATTTTTGATTTAATCTTTTTAAAGCTAATGAATACACTTCTTTTTGAATTATCGTAAAATCTTAATACACACGGCGATTTAATGGCTTCCTGATATAAATTTGCAATAAATCCTGCCTTTTTATATCGCTTATTTCAAATTCAAAATACTGAATTACTGTAAAAATATATCTTTCATCTTCTACACTTGGTATTTCTTCATCATTTTATCATGTACTTTTAATGTTACAGATTTTTACATATTCCTTTATTTTTCTTTTTCATCAGGGGTTTAAATTCCTTCAGAATAAGATTTTTCAATTTTATTTCACGATTTACTTCGTATCTTCGGGCATATTTATCATCTAACCCACCACCGAAAAAGATACCAACTCAAAATCATCTGTTGTGTCATCTTTAAAATTGTTATTAAATCTCGAAAAAATCAAACACCGTCTGAACAGCCTTTTCTTCCTCTTCACCTTTTATGCTGTTTACTGCTGTATTAAGCAATTCTGAATAAAATCCCATTTCAGTAGCATTTTTCGTATCTTTAAAAATTCCTTTAAAACTTTCTCCGAACTTGATTTTTCTCATAGCATAGCTGTCTGAAAAGTTTTTATAACTTCCCTGCTGACTGTTTTAAATAAAAATTTCTTTATTATTTCCTACAAAAATCGGTAATAGGATAAAGGAACTGTCATTTTTAGGTTTGGCATCATTTTTACTATGTTTTAAAGCAGAACAACACTCCCTTCTGTTCACCTTCAGTTACAGAATAAATTCCTTTTAGGTATTTTTGTTTATTTCCTTATGATTATTCACATAATTTGAAAGTTCTGTACAAGTACTCATTCATATTCAGATCTGTCAATGAAATATTTTTCATTTTGTATCTTCTATATCTATCACTTCATCCTTCAGTTTTTCCAGCTGTCTTTTCCTAAAGTTGAAATCATTCATTTCGAGGATTACATATCTTCATCCCCAGTAGAAGCTATATTTAATGTTGTCATTTTCCCTTTTACTCTTCTCTCCAAGTCCAAATATTCATTTCAAATCTGCATTTGGGAAGAAATTAATCATCTGTATTTTGTCATTTTCACTTCCAATTCTGTCCACTCTTCCGAATCTCTGAATAAGCGACACAGGATTCCACTGAATATCAAAGTTTATTACAGTGTCACAGTCCTGTAAATTCTGTCCTTCCGAAATACAGTCTGTTCCTACTATAATATCTATCTGTTCTTCCTGTAGAATTTCAATTTTCATTTTGGACTTTGGCGAAAATGCGCTCAAAATACTATGAAAGTCCTCTCTTACTTTTTTTATTTGAAGTTTTTCACTCCTTTACCTGTAACACTTGCTATACTAATATCTTTACCATCGAATTTTTAACAGCTCAGAATAGATATAGTTTGTTGTGTCTGCAAATGCTGTAAAAATAAGTATTTTTCTATTTCCAGCATTATAAGGGGTATTTTCAACCTTATTTTCCACAATCTTTTTCCAGTTCATGAATTTTTATTATCTCTATTTTGCTTTCAATAAAATCAATGTTTCATCATATATATACAATATCTCTATCATTATACAACTCCTCAAGATAGGCATTTACTTCCTCAAATCTTCTACCTTTATTTCATACTTACTTTCAATATAGATTTCATCTTCATTTTCCACATCAAGCTCTTCTTCAATCTGCTGTCCCTCTCTGTAAGTTATCTATTGTCCTATCAATATTTTCAATCAGTCTTTTCAACGTTTCAGAAAAAGAATAAAACAGAACTTTCGAGTCTTTTTAAATAAGTTCACTCTATGCAGGTAAATAAGCCCTTTTGATTGTGTTTCAAAATCCAGTTTTCTCCTCCCTGCTACGATAATTTATTTTTCTCAATATAATAAGCCAATTTTTCACTTTTTATAAATTTAGTTGGGTGTATATACTGATAAATTCAGTTCTTCCAGAAGAGAGTGGTACCTTTAAAAGTCTAACAGTTTACCCTCACCGTCCAATTTCGGGATAATAAGTTGTCAGTTTGTATTTTTCGTGAGAATTTCCCTATATCTTTGTTCCATAATAATTTGTAATATGCTTTCTACTTCTTGATATTGTCATCATTTCCAGCAGTTTATAGAAATCTGATGGCAAATTATCCAGTAACTCATCTTTTTTCTGACTTCCTTCTTTTTCCCAGTCATTTATAACTTGCGTCGCCTTTCTCAGTACATGTCCCACGCTCGAAATACCTTCTTCACTAAATGCATTGTCATTATCTCCTGTTATAATTGAAATCTGATTTTCAAGTCCACAAGGCTATTAGTTTACTGGTGTCGCTGATAACAGTAGTACTTTTGTATTTTTCCGACTTTTTATCACATTATGAAGTAATTTAAAGTATCTGTTCATTATTAATTCATCATTCTCGTCATATTTAGCAATCCGATTTCTGAAATTATGTGACTCATCAATAACTACTCAAATCAAATTTTTGACCAGTCAAATCTGCTTAATTCATATCCCGATTTTGATTCTCCTTAGTTCTCGATAAATCCGTATGAAACATTATCTTGTAATTAAACATTTCATCTAAAAAGCTATCTTTTATAACTTCCAGTAAAGAACGCCCAGTTATCGTATAATTTTTGCTGGTGTAAGAACTAACTACATTATCATTTCTTATCTCAAAAATACTTAGTACTGCCAAGCTTCAAAAGTCTTTTCCCTAATCCCACTGAATCAGCAATTATACATCCTCCCATATTTCTGTAATTTCTGTATAGCAGAAACAACACAGTCCTTCTGAAAATCAAAAAGTGAATTCCATATTTCAGTCTTTTAAATTTATCACTATCTTTTTCAAATCTCTCCAACTCCACTGTCCAGTTTATCTCCAAACAGTTCATTTAATGTGAAATAATACGAAAAATTCAGGGATTATAATTTTATAAACAAATTCAGAGGCTTTCTAATAATTCCTCGTTTATAATCCTGTGTTACATCATTATTATTCCAAATTTCATCATATATTTCTCGACATACCAAGTATCTGGGATTTTTCTGCTTTCTCCTTTTATTGTTGTATCAAAAATCGTAGCGATTTGTCCTTTTTCATATATTTCAAGTGATGATGTTCCCCGAATCATAAAATCATCATCAATTATAAGAATATTCCTGTTTACTTTCTGATATGGCTTTACTTTTTCTGACATTTACGTTGTTTTTATAAAATCATACATGGATTTTGCCTTAGCAAAAATGCTTTAACTTATTTTTTCCCTTTACATCGTAAGAATTGTGCTAAAAATATCATTAGGGGTTATCTCAAATTCTCTTGATATTTCATCATTTTTAGGAATAAATTTTGTATCTCTTATAATAAAATTTATTTCTTCACATTTTTCAAATCCAGTGCCGTAAAAACCGATATGGTTAATTTATCACGATATATTACCACAGCATTTCTCTTTTCTGCCAAAACTTCATTTATTTTTCTCAATAAATTTTTGCTGAATTTCCCATTCTCTCTCATTATCCTCTACATTTTAGTTTTTACAACCTCAACGGTCTCTATTCCCTCTTTCAACAAAGGATTTATTGCTCAATTCTTTATGCGTGATGACTCAATTACACTGCAGCTTTTACAATTTTGCTTAATATTGGTTTTAATCAAATTGTTTTCTCATAGTTAAATTAGGAACGTCGTGATTTTTGAAATAAAATTGACTATCTGAGGCGAAGTTTAACGTAGCGGAGTTTCAATTTTGATTTTTAAAAAGTCTTGAACAAAGCTGATTGTAAAGGGGGATGGCGATTGATCCTTTACTTTATGATATAAAAATTATAGAAAGAATATTTATTACAACATAAAGATTTAGTAGAAAAGACTATTAGTTTCATTTATATAATATGAAAAATATATCATTTTATGGTATAATACTTAGGTGAAATAAAATTTTATGAATTAAAGCTAATAAACTTTGAGTTAAATTTAGTAAAATATAAAAACTAAATTTATATGTATATTTTAAAGAACATAAAAAGAAGTGCCTTGATTTGTTGTATTAAAATCTAAAAAATAGAAACTATAAAAATCATAGTTCCTTATTCTCTGTTATATATACAAAATTTATATTTTATACTAACACCCATTTTAAATAACGAATTTATTATAAATCTTTTTCGGTAAGGGTTTTGACCTAGTATTTATTTCCAAATAATTAAAAATATAATTTTTACTTTTTAAACGGAAAAATAGTATTAAACAAAAATAATATAAAATTACCTAAACCTACTTTTTACACAGAACTACCCCAAAAGATAGTTCCTTTCACTTTCATACTATTCATAAAAATTATATTTAATTTTTCAACCAACTATCCCTACTTACTCCATAATCTCCATCTATTCTAACTTTTCGCAAAATCATTCCTTCTTTTGCTTTTTTATATTTAGTTTTGATTTTTCCGTTAGAACCTTGTTCTGAATGTTCTTCCTTCTGTTACCGAGATCCTATAAATCTTTCATCTTGATAATGCGTTTCAAATTCCAAATTTTCCCAATCATTAAAAGAATTATTTATAACAACTATTATGGAATTATTCTTCAATCACTCTTTCATAAACAATTAAGTCTTTTTCCATTATCTCGCCATAATTTCTAAATTTACTATAGACAAGCTGTTTTATTTTTCTAGTCTTATTCTGATTAATTTTATACCATTCAAATAAATCACTGTCAACTTTTGTTGATAAACTTCATTTTGCTAATGTGATGGATTTTTCATCATCGTACAAATATTCCTTCCATAACATCGGTTTCGGCAATATGGACTGGTTGCTCCCCACATTCCTACTTCATCACTCGTAAAATAACATTGGTGCTCCAATGTATGTCATTTGGAATACTGAGACTAATTTAATATGTCTTTTGGTTTAATTTGGCTGTTTCGCCAGTCTATTGTTGTGTTTGGATGATAATTTGAAGCTAACCGGGCGAATTCCGTTATAACCTTCCAGCTGTTTTCCTTCCTCCAGATTCCTTCCAAGCACATCATTTACAATTCTTGAATAAAGCCTGTCGGTATCATGCGAACTGTTTGAAGTTCACGCTTGCCTGTAACACTGACACGGATACCAAGTTCTTTTTCCCGAAGCTCGTTGAAAAAGTCCCAGGCCTTCAATTTTATATCTTACGCCACCACGGCTTTGATTAATAAAAATCCAATAACTGTTTTTAACCATTCAGTAGTTCATCACAGTGTCAAATTTATTTCCACCGTTAATATCGCCTGCCGCATTTCCCCAAAGTTCAGCAGTTATGTATGAATCTTTCTTGCTGCCCTTTACGACCTCACGCCATTCATTCCAGAAATTCTGATTTTTCAAGACAGCTTTGGAACATCAAGACGCCATCCATCAATTCCATCATCTTCCATCCAGTTTTTCACTTCTTTTCCACGTTCATACATCCATCTTTTCTTGTAATATTAAAATATTCCTTATATTCTCATGACGAGTTAAATCTCGAGAAGGAGTCAAAATCCTCCCCTAGCATCAGATAGTTCTTTTTCTATTTGCAATAAGAGTTTCGTATGCCTGTTCCTCACTCATTTCATCCGTTATTGGAACATGCTGTCCAAAATCCGTAAATTTATACCAGTCCTTATATATGTAATTTTTCCATCAGCAAGCACCATATTAAATGTCCAATGCTCACTGCTGCTATGATTGAAAACTTCGTCAACATCACACGGATACCGTTTTTATGAAATTCCTTTATCAAATCAACCATTATCAAGTCTGATTCTGTCCAGATCCATGTTGATGGATCTTCTGTTTCTCCGTAGCCATTTTTCCCACGGTTTTTACTATTCAGATTTACTCTGAGTTTTAGCTCACTGCTTGTTGAAGCTTTATTGCCAAGTATATCCACACACGATTTTATTTCCATATTTATTATTTTTATTAATTTCCACGCCATGAGTTTTTCCACTTGTCTTTATTGTCCCAAAGTCTGGTGAAATATGTCTAAAGTCGTTTGCTCCGTATTTATGATTTTGGTATGAGAAAAATACTGGATTTAGCCACACTGCATTAATTCCCAATTCCCTTCCATATGGTATTTTTCTTTTATTCCTTGTAAATCTCCACCATACATTCTGGCATATTTTAAGCTGTAGTCAATTTCACGCTCTCCCAGTTTTTCCCAAATTACCTGTTCCCTAAAGTCAGAAGTCCAACGATTTCTGTCAAACTGGCTTATCACATTATTGCTTTTCCCATTTATAATCTTTCGATAAAGTTCTGCTCATGAAGTCTGTTGAGCTTAAAAGCTTCGTCCAAATTCATTAAAAATAGGATCGTTATGGTTTCATTATAAAATCTGTCCGGAAAAATATTATACCAGATTGCCTCTTTTCGCCCAGTTTGGAACGTCAAATAGCTGTATATCCTTAGAAGCTTGTATTTACAACTAATCTTTTTGGCTTGCTGTAACTTTAATGTTTTCCCCATTAAAATAAGCTCTTGAACCGTTATCTTCAAGAATAAAATAATACAAAAGTGCCTCTTTACGAAAATTTATTATTCTTTCAAATAATCAAATCCGTTTGTCTTATCCGATACCTTTCAAGCTCATCAACTCATCTCATAATTATCTTCTTCATGTAAACAACACTAATATAGGCACGTTCTACATCATTCATCTCGAGTTCTTATTTTAAACTCGTATTCATTATCTGAAAGCTTTGTTAAAATATTGCAAGCTATCATAATTATGTGCACGATAGCCTTCAAATTTGTATTTTTGTCAATGGCTTCATATACAAATCTTTCAGTTCCCAAATCTCCTTGTGGAAACAATGCTCCATTTTCTCCAACTATTAATTTCTTATTTTTCATTCTCGGATACCATTTCACCGTCAATCGTGTATTTATATTCATAACCCTCAGTAGCTTTCAATATTACTTCATAATTTGTTCCTTCAAAGTGATGAATAGGCTCAGTATCGAGCCTCCAATTATTAAAGTTCCCTGCAATTTCAACTTTATCAGCCTTTTTCCAATCCAAAATCAGCAATATCCAAGTTCATTCTGTAAAATTTCATTTTTGTGAATGAAATCGTCTTTTAGAAGGACAATACTCTCACAAACATCTATTCCCTTTTGAAATCCAGTTATTGACTCGGTGGCAATCTTCATCCACCACAGCCTCAAATCTTTTGCAATGGAGCTGTGTGACTATAAGTTACGCCACTTATAACATCTGTTTCTCATTTTTATTTCAGATGTCCTGTCTGATATTTCCATTTATATATAAAAATTTCTCCTAATTTTGTTTCAGTTCTCTCTTTATAAAATTTATTATCCTTATAAATTATAATTTTATAACCCATTTTTATCTCCTAATTTATCTGCTCTTTCTTTTAATCTAATTCAAAAACACTTTTATATGCTCTGTATGTTTCTGTACAAATCTGCTTTTTGATGAGATTTCAAATAAAGAGTGCATTGATAAAAGCGCAGGCCTCCCTGTCTACTGTCTTGATTCCATAGTAAGCCAAGAACTTGGCAACAGTTCCTCCAATTAATCTTCATCTACTTTCCAAAACCACCTGACTGATATTTAACTCATTTTGTCAAATATTTGTCTTATTTCCTAATAAATTCTGCATCGGCATCGCTCGCCATCAACTTTTCCACGGCTTCCTGTATATTTTTGCTAAAATGCCAGTCCATAAGATAATCTTGCCACGTTTTCCACATCATGAACTGACTTACACAGGATTTAACGCGCCTGTAACATCTGAGGACAAGGCTTTTGAGTTCCACAAAGTTTCCTCAATCATCTGATCATTGTAATCTGTAAGTGAAAGCATTTTCCCAACAACATATTCAGTAATGTTGACTTCAAGCTCGTAGAACCTTCACTTCCAATTTCTTCTTTATCTGTTAAGCACACCATAACAGTTTTCTCAGTTTCCCCATATCAAACAAGGCTCTAAGCGAAGTATATGCACAAATTCTGGCTCATCTTGACCATATCCTCCAATCATGCTCTTCATCAAGCCCCACATCCCGCAATTTTCCAGCAGGCACAACTTCCAGCTCTACAGTAAAGAAATCATCTTCTTCTATTCCGTAATCTTTTTTTCAATTTATCAAGTACAAACTGCTTTATTTTTATTTACATTTTCATCATTTAAAGGTATATTCCCAAATAATAATTTTAGTTCCTCACCTTTAATAACATCTCTTGCCTTTCTTTCTCATCCTGCACATTGTAAGACAGATGCGGTAATATATCGCATACTGAATACAGGCTCGTCATCTTTTTCTCCAATAGAAAGTGTCACTTTTTCCGCTTTTTAAGAAAATAACACCATGCAATGCATGAGTTGCGTTTACATTGATATTTTTTAATCTCCACCATAATAATGCGTGTTTATTAGTGCGAATTCTCTCTTCCATTATCGGATTTGGCTTTAAATCCAGTCTTGGAGAATCTACGTGGGAAACAATCATACTATCCTGCTTTTTATATCATTTTCCGACAATTACTGCAATGATATTTTTTTATTTCTGTTGTTAAAATAAATTTTATCCCTTTTTCAATTCACTTTTTCATTAATATTGACAAAGCCATTTCATCAAGTTCTCTTTTTCTGTCAATCCACAAATTCTCTCTCGTTTTGGCAGAATCCAAATATTTTATAATCTTCAGCAGTCAAAAATCACTTTTTTGTTCTATCTGTATAATTTTTTCCACAAATTTTCCTTTTGTCATTTTCTACATCCTTTCCAAAGTTCATCAAAATACAAAAAGATGGCTACATTGAAAATGTCCCAAATCAGCCAATTTTCTTTCCAAACTAAATTAACTTTTCAATTTATACAAATTTATTAAATTTTACTAGAATCTTTTCAAAATTAAACTAGATAAATATAATGCAGGATATTTTAGAAATATCCCACATAAAATATTATTTCTAACTTCGTTCTAATTTTTCCAATTCTTTTCCAGCTTCTTCATATCCAGGTTTTCCTAATAACGCAAACATATTTTTCTTATATGCTTCCAATCCTGGCTGATCAAATGGATTTTACACACTCAAAAGGTATCCGCTTACTCCACATGCTTTTTCAAAGAAATAGAATGTATAATTCCTAAATGATAAGGAGTAGCTCAGAATGTTTACGCCTAAATTAGGTACATTTCCGTCAATATGTGCCAAAATTACTCCATCAGTCGCTATTTACAATCCAATGTTTTTCCGCACAAAGTTTAGTCCGTCAAGGTTATCCTTGTCACTTTCAATGACAAATTCCACTTCCGCTTTTCCAATAGAAACTACTGTTTCAAAGAATAATCTTTGTCCTTCCTGGATATATTGACTCCAATGAATGCAAGTCTGCTGAAAAGTCTGCCGAAGTTGGATACAACTTTTTCCATCTTTTTCCTTCAGATTCTCCAAATAATTGTTTCCACCATTCTGCCAACAATGAACTCTTTTTGGCTCATAATTTACCATATTAATTCCAAGTCTTTTCCCTTTCTATGCAAGATATTTCACAGCCGACATTGTAAAGCCCCGATTTTCGTCCATATTTTGTTTGCAAAGTCATTCATCGCATCTTTCGCTCCAGCCATCAAGTCATCAATATTAATTCCAGTCACTGAATTGGTAAAAGCCCTACTGCAGTCAGTACAGAAAATCTTCCTCCAACATTGTCGTGTACAACAAAAGTTCTCATATCCTTCAGTCAGTAGTAAGTGTTTTTAATGCACCTTTTTCCTTATCTGTTGTAGCGTATATTCTTTTTGCGGCTTTCTTCTTTTTCCATATTTTTCTTCCAGCATGAACACTCTAAATGCATCGCAGGTTCAGTGGTAGTTCCAGATTTTGAAAATTACATTTACTGAAAAATCCCTTGTCTCCAACCACTTTATTAAATGCCGTCAAATAAACACTGCTCATATTTGTTCCTGCAAAGTAAATTTCGTGAGTCTTTCTTTTTATCTTTGGCAGTTATTGTAAAAGCTGTGTGATAAAAACTCTATCGCGCCTTTTCGCTCCAAATAAGATCCTCCACCTGATTACTATTAAAACTTGAATCATTTTTAATCTCTTCAGCACCCTTTTATTCGCAACTCCATCCTTGTCGTAATTTTTCGTGCAAGTCAACCCATCCTAAAAAGTCACTTCCTTGCTCCACTTTTTGGAAGTCAGCACTTCATTTTGCTAAATTCTACATACGGTTTAATCTGTTTCATTCATTTTCATTAAAAATGCAAATTGATAATTAAAATTTAGTTTTCATCTCCTTCAATATTTTTATTTTATTTCCCAAATTTTCTGAAAAATCATCCCTTTGATTTCACACATAGTAATCCAACTTTAAAATCAAATATTTATAATATAGCAGAACTTCTAAAAATGAACTTATAAAAGCATAGCTATTAGTTATGTTCTATTTAAAGCAATTTCTTATTAAATTTATTTTCAACTAAAGTATAACAAAAAGCACTCAAATTTTTCTATCTAATTTCTTTTAAAAATCTTAATTTTTATCACTCAAAATCTTCCATATTCAAAAATGTCCCAACTTTAAACACTCTCAATCCCCCAACCTAATTCACGCAACACAATTTCTGTATAAAAATAAAATAAGTGTAATAAAACGTAACATTTGCATTCATAATTTACTATAAATTAAAAATCAAAGGTCATTGATTTTCTAAGAAATTTTTGCTATAATAATTTTGTTAATATTAATATTATTAATCTTTTCATATATCACAACCGAAGAATTAATTGGTCATAAAATCCAGTCCATACAATACCAGTTGGGCTGTTTTTATTTACAGAATTCTATAATTCTTGCCATTCAGAGCTCTAAACTCTCTTTTTAAAATCACGCTCCTGCATTTCTAGACCTGTCAAAAAATAATCTTGTAAAAATGACTTTAATTTCATGGATTTTTGATTTTTCACTATACACCCAAACTCTCCAAAGCAAAAATTTTCCAGTTCGTGTGTGTCTCTTTTAAAAATCTAATCAAGCTTATGAAACTATTAATGGCACAATACCGCAATATAATCACTAGTACGAGGTAGTCCCTGCAATAAAAATATTTTTGGAAACTGTGACGAACCATAAATAGCTGCACAAACAATACAAATCAGGAAGAAAATTGCAATCTGAAATTGAAATTCTCCAGTTTCGGTTAAACTCCACATTAATCCTGAAGCAAGAAAAACCATTGTATAATCCTTGATTTGACATCATTTTTACACGTTCATCTTTTTAAAAAAATTCTAGCTCTAATCCAAAAATTTTTTTCTGAACAGCTCCACTTTCATTAAAAAAACATTTCAAGAATTAATATACAATAGTGCTGTATTGCCACAAATATTATTAATATGAATGCTAGTATACTCAAAAATAATTATCTCCCTTCTTTATATTTTTTTATTTTTTTGTCACTTTTAATCTCTTACACTCAAGATTACAGGCTTTCCGTCAATAATGGCAAGGCTGTGTTCGTATTGAGCTGAACGTTTTCCATCTTTAGTAACCGCTGTCCACATATCAGATAGAACTTTTACTTTATAAGTACCGACATTTACCATCGGCTCAACCGTGATTACCATTCCATCTTCAATTTTAGCCCCTGTTCCAGCTTTTCCATAGTTTGGAATAATCGGATCTTCATGCATTTCCTTTCCTACTCCATGCCCTGCAAAATCCCTTACAAGCGAGAATCCAAAACTTTCCACATATTCCTGAATAGCATGTCCAATATCTCCAATTCTATTTCCGGCACGTGCAACCTCAATTCCAATATCTCTTGCTTTTTCAGTAACTTCCATCAATTTTTTAGAAGTTTCATCAATTTCTCCCACAGCATAAGTAATCGCAGCGTCACCAAAATAGCCGTCAAGCACCGTAACTGTGTCAACTGTCAGGATATCCCCTTCCTTCAGTATCTGCTTTTTGCTTGGAATACCATGTACAACAACTTCATTTACAGAAATACAAGTTGCAGCTGGATAAGGAGGGTATGGACGCCCTACATCGTAACCCTTTGTTCCTGGAATTGCTCCTTGACTTCTAATGTAATCTTCAGCAATCTGATCTAGCTCATATGTGCTGACTCCTGCTTTTACGTGTTTTGGCAATACATCTTCAAAAAGTCTTGCGATTATTTCATTAGCTTTTTTTATTTTTTTTATTTCATCCAATGTTTTATAAATTATCATTTTTTTGTACTTCTTCTTTCTAAATTTCTTTTTATTTGTTTTAGTATACATATTTGACAATTTAATACTTTTTTTACAAAAAAATCTTGTACTTTTTGCAAATGAAATTTTATTAATTATCAAATAAGTTTAATAACATTACTCTAAAAATCAAATTCAAGTTCTAAAGTTTCTTAATTTTTACCAATTCAGTCTTAGATAATTTTGAAAATCATTTACTATTTTTTTCCAAAAATATCAATTATATCTTTTTGTAATTTCTTCCAGTTTTTTTTGCACCATCTACACTATAAACTTTGTTTTGTTTTTTTGTAAAAGTCCAATACTGGTGCTGTCTGTTCGTTATAAACTGCCAAACGTTTTTTTACTGTTTCTTCATTATCGTCTGCTCTTTGTTCCAAATCTTCTGGATTTTTCGTCAACTGGCGGATTGTATTTTATATGATAAATTTTACCAGTTTTTTTCGATACTCTTCTTCCTGTGATTCTTTCAATAATTTCTTCATCGCTAACTTCAAGTGCGATTACTTTTTCAATTTCTCTATCTGATTTTGCTAAAATTTTGTCAAGTTCTTCAGCTTGAGCCACCGTTCTTGGAAACCCATCCAAAAATAAATCCTTTTTACAGTCTTCCTCCTGAAGTCTTGCTTCCACAAGTCCATTTACGATGTCATCAGAAACTAATTTTTCCTTCATCCATCAATTTTTTTGCTTCCAGTCCTAGCGGAGTCTTGTTTGCAATTGCAGCTCTCAAAATATCCCCTGTTGAAATTTGAGGAATTTCATATTTTTGAATTAATTCCTTTGCCTGAGTTCCTTTTCCTGCTCCCGGTGCTCCAAATAACACTATATTCATAATTATTTATCCGATATTTAAAATTAAATACCGCTCCTTTCCAAATTTATTTTTTTATATCTAATTTTACCATTTTAAAAACTATTTTTTTCAATTTTCTTTTTTTCAACTTTTTCAAAAAAATAACTAAAAAAGAAAAAAACTGAATTTAATCCAGTTTTTTTCTTCTAAAGAATCTTAGCTAATTTAAGTTAGAGTGGGTAATAAACCCATATGTATATTTTACCACATTTATAAATTTTTATCAATACCTTTTTAATTTTTATTTTTATTTTTTTCTTAAATTTCCATTTTTCGTATTTTTAAAAATAATCCTTCAATTCTTCTAAAATATCATTCCCCATTCCTTCTTTTTCTGTTTCTATATTAACGCACAAAAAGTGGTTCATGCAGCGATAATCTGATTAAAAACCAGCTTTTTGACCACATTTACTCTTACACCTTCATAGTTAGGACTTTCTAGGCTCCAATCTTCTTTTTCCAGCATATTCCTTAAAGTTTTCCACAATTTTTCTCCACAAGCTCGAAAAATCTTTATCTTTTTATAGGAATTCTTATTTCTATTTCCCAGCAGGCTCAGACAGTCTCATTAGTTTTTAGTGGTTTATCCCCTCCCTAATTCATTTTTTATTAGTTCGCATATATAGAAGCTATAGTCATCTGCTAGATTTTTACAATTTCTACACCTCTGAGCAAATCTTGTTTTTCAGCCACTCAAAAATTCATTAATATCACTTTTTGAAGCCTCCGTTTTTCGTAAAAATTTAATTCCATTGTAGTAGCTCGGTAAATGGCTGGCAGTTATCATCATTGCACCATCGCTTTATAATCCTCAAATATCGTAGTCATAAATAGGCGATGATGTTATTGACATTCCGCAGTCATATACATCTATTCCGATTTCCACCAAAAGTTTTGTTATAATTTCTGAAAATTTAGGTCCTGTATGCCTTGCATCATACCCAACTGCCACTTTAACCTTCCTGTTTTCACTCTTTGCTATTTTTATCACATTTTTCAGTTATCCAAAGCCCAAAGCCTTTTGCTATGAACTCAACTTCTTTTTCAGATAAATTAATGTCCTTATCCTTGTATTTTTGAAACTATTCCCTCGAATATCAGTCCCGCTTATCGTATTTCTAAATCCATAAAATACCTCTCTTAAGTCAAAGCCATACCCTATTCTTTCTCCTCATTTCTGAAAAATTGGTATGGCTTTTCTATTATTGCTTACCTATTTACTATTTTTAAATTATTTAGCACTGTTTCTGCAATATCCTTCGCTCTAAGCTCCATAATTCGTAAGCATAGTCTCTCCCATCCGCACTTTGTCCAAAAATCATCCTGTATTCCATGTTTTACAACTTTTGCTGATGAACTTCTGACAAGTATTCTGAAACTGCGCTTCCAAGTCTCCAATTACAGAATGCTCTTCACTTGTTACAATAAATTTTACATTCTTTTTGTCGCTTTTAGAACTGTTTCTGTGCTCAACGGCTTTATCGTAGAAACATTTACCACTCTTTGCCTTTTATCCCTTTTTCTTCCAGTAATTTTGTCACCAAGAGCTCTGAAACCATAAGGCCAGTCGCAAAATCGCCACATCGTTTCCTTCCCCAAAGTTGCAGTTTTCCCTATTTCAAATTTATAGTTTTCATCAACAATACTGGAATATTCAGTCTTCCAAGTCTTACATATACAGGCCTCTTCATATTCAGCCACCGCAAATACCATTTTTCTGTTTCTACTGCATCTGCTGGCGATAGCACTACCATTCCTGGAATTGCACGCATTAAAGCCACATCCTCAACTGACTGGTGTGAACCTCCATCTTCTCCTAACGAGACTCCTGCGTGAGTTGGACAAATCTTGACATTCAATTGTGGATATGCCACCGAGTTTCTAATTTGATCAAATGCACGTCCTCGCCGCAAAATGCAAAAAGTTGAGGCAAACGGTATTTTCCCAGTCGTTGCGATTCTCGCCGCTGTTCCAATCATATCAGCCTCTGCAATCCCCACATTTATATGTCTTTCTGAAACTCTTTTTAAAAATACGCAGTCATTGTTGATTTTGACAAGTCTCGCTTCCAGCACTACCACATCTTTTATTTGCTTTTTCCCAATTTAACTAACGCTTCTCCATAAGCCACTCTAGTTGATTTTTCCATTCTCATATTCTCCTATTTTTATTTCATTATTTTTAAAAACTTTCTAATACTATTCCACAAGCTCAGGGTTAGTGCATAGCACTTCTGCCATTCTCTTTAATACACCATTATTTAAATATGTTAAAATAACTATTATTGCGAAAATGAAGGAAATGGCGATTGATTTCCTCGCTATTATTAACTCAATTCTTCCATTGCCTTCTTATATTCTTCATCATTTGGAGCAGCTCATGGAATCCTGCATTGTTCTCCACGAATGAAACCCTTTTTCCTTTTACAGTATTCGCAATGATAACTGTCTGGCTGTCCTTTAACTGTTCTTGCTGTGTCAAGAGTATTTATGATTTCTTCATAATTGTGTCCGTCAATCTCAATTACATTCCATTTGAAAGCCTTGAACTTTTCCCCAACTGAGCGACATCCATTACATCCGAAACTTTTCCGTCAATCTGCAAGTTGTTATAGTCAACTATCGCAACTAAATTGTCAAGCTTGTAATGTGCAAAAGAGTCATAACCGCTTCCCAAACTTGCCCTTCCTGCAATTCTCCATCTCCTAAGATTGTATAGACTCTGAAATCGTTATTGTAAATTTTTGCGCTCAAAAGTCATTCTGTTTGCCGCAGATAGTCCTTGCCTAGCGAGCCTGTTGACATTTCAACTCCAGCCAGTTTTTCATGTCGATGCCCTTTGAAGTGGAGAGTGCCATTTTTCAAGTGTTGGAATAAGATTCTTTCCTTCATCTCCTAAAAATCCTTTTTCAATCAGGTCGACATAGCGCAGGAGCCGTCATGCCTTTACTAAGAACCAGTCTATCCCTTGTCCATTTTTGATTTTTGGGTCAATATTCATTTCCTTCCAGTAAAGCACATGTCGTAATATCTGCAATCGAAAGTGAACCTCCTGGATGTCCCGATTTTTGCCCTGTAAATCATTTCAATAATATCTTTTCTCAATGTTTTTGCCTTTTTGCAAATCTTCAATTTTCATAAAAACCTCCTAAAATTAATATTAAAAAGAGCGTCCATAAAAACTGGAAACTCTCTTTATTCTCACAAAGCAGTATCTACCTGTTTAACAGTTCTCATATACTGCTTAACTAACTCTATTTTTTTCTGAACTCATCTCCATCAAATTTTTAATTATCTCTCGATATTTATATCAGAAAACTCCTCTATTACTCTCATTAGTCAGCTCTTTCTTCAAATCTGACATATCTTTATCTGTATAGCCTATTATTTTAAATAGTTTAAGATGGTTCATTTTCAAAATTTTGGCAATTTTGAGTAAAAGAGGATTTGTCATGATTATGTTTGCTCGATTCAGATTAGATAAATAAGCCGGACTGATTTTTAGCATTTCTGCCATTTCTCTTAGTCCTATGCAGTCTTTTATTTTTATATAATATCCTAATGCTTCCACAAGATTGGAGTTAGTTTTTATACTGTCATTTTCAGCCATTTTTCACCTTATTAATTTATTGTACACAATATAATATCATAAATTTATGATTTTGTGAACTGCTGAAACCTTACTGTTTAATAAATGCAGTTTTATGGTTCATCTTTGTCCGTAATAGGCATTAGCCCCGTGTTTTCTCAAAAATGTTTGTCCAGTAATTCCTGTTGCATTGGTTTGATGTCTTTATTTTACCATTTCAGTAAACATTGCCATTTGCGAACTTCCTCTAAAAACAACCGAATTATAGACAGCTTTATCGTGGTTTTTTCCCCAAGTAAATGGTCCATGGCTATTTACAAGAACTCCTGGAATATATTCGGAGTTAGATTTCTTTTCAAAAGTTTCTATAATTACTGTTCCTGTTTCTTTTTCATATTCTCCAGCAATTTCTTCAGTGTCATTTTTCTTGTACAAGGTATTGAACCACAGAAATAGTCAGCATTTGTTGTCCCATAAGCAGGTATGTCTCTTCCACTTTGAGCCATATTGTCATGTGTTGAATGAGTATGAACAATTCCTCCTATTGAAGGAAATTTTTTTATAAAGTTCAATATGTGTAGGAGTGTCTGATGAAGGTTTGACTCACCTTCTACAACATTTCGTCCGGATCCACCACTACCATATCTTCCGCTTTCATTGTTTCATAGTCCACACCGCTAGGTTTTATAACAATTAGATTTTTTCTCTGTCAATTCCGCTCACATTTCCCCAAGTAAACAATACTAGCCCTTTTTGGCAATTCTAAATTTGCCTTTAAATACTTGTTCCTTTAATTTTTCCAGCATTAGATAAATCCACCTTCCTTCATTTTATCCAGCATCCATTGCTTTTCCTTTTTACTTCCTCAATTGATTATCTGATTTTTTTCAGTCCACATTTTATTAAAAAGGTCCTTTATAATTTAATTCCTTTAATTTTTAAATACTTTTGGAAAAATCTACACATCCTTCTCCAAAAAGGCACTTCCTTAAATTCCTTCAAAAGTATCAGTTACTGCTAAAGTATCTTTCAAATGGATTCCTGTTATTTTCCATTTTTATTCCAAGTTCCAATTCCTTTAACGTATCATTTTCGAGCCATGCTGTCAAATTTCCCACATCGGGATAAACCTTTAGCCATGGAGATTTAATTATATTGGCATATTCCATATATTTTGTAATGGAATTGATAAAATGGGTGATCCATAATTTCATTGACAATGTTGCATTATATGAAGAAGCCCATTCTACTGCCTTTTCAAGTTTTCAGTAAAATATTTTTAGTCTGCTCGCCGCCTTCTTCTGTAATAAAACATCGTATCCAGCCATCTGAATCGTTCTAATTCCCATTTTATCTGCAAAAATTATTGCCTTTTTGCATAAGCTCCATAGCCTTTTTCCTAGTCTTTTCATCCATGCTTCCCATAGGAAATCTTCTATGTCCACTAAAGCACTTGACTGTGAATTCTAACTCCCTGTATCTATTAATGCCTTATGAATTCTGTTTATTTCTGTCATCAGTCCAGTCCAATCTTTGCCAATCTTTCATCAGTTTCATCTATCGAAATTTTCCACAAAATCATATCCGCATTCCTTAACCAGCTTTTATTCTTTCCACTCAGTCAATATCCTTAGGAAGAGCCTTTTCATATATTCCCAAATTTAATTTATTTAAATTTTTCATACTTTTCCTCTATTTCCAATATTTATCAATTTCTGCTTTAAATGCCCTTGCAGCAGCCGCAGGATCATCTGCTTCAGTAATTCCACGCCCTGCAATAAACGTAAACACATCTACACCTTCAAACAGTTTTAATGTATCAGTATTAAGTCCTCCTGTTACAGAGACCTTTGAATCCCATTTCAATTAATTTTTAACTTTATTCAAGTCCTTTTCCCCAAGTTTCTCCAGCCAGTACAAGCATCCCTGCTTTGGTGGTAAATAGCCCCTGATCACCTCCGCATCTAGCCAAAGCTGAGCTTGTTCGTAAGTCCAGTCGCCATACAGTTCCACTTGGATTTCTCCACGTTCCCCACGCTCTTCCTTTATAGCTTTTTAAAGTTCGCTTTTCATTGTAGGGATTGTCGCAGAACAGATACATGTCATCCAGTCTGCTCCACGAACTGCATTATTTTTAGCAACTGTTCCTCCTGCATCCGCACATTTTGTATCTGCTACTATTATCTTTTTTCAGGAAATAAATTTCTTTAAAACTTCAACCAATTCACTTCCAACTTGCAACAGACAAACTGTTCCAGCTTCTATAACATCAACTTCTTTCCCCAACTGATACTGCCGCTTTATCGCACCTTTTAGGTCAGAATGGTCAAGTGCTACTGTAATAATGGTTTTTGCCATAGTTTTTCCTCCATTTCATATTCATACATTTTTAAATACACTCAAACTCCTAAAAATTATTTAAAAAGGAGCTTTGGGCAATTTAAAGTTTTTTAGTACTATGCTTTTTCTTCTATTAGTTTATAAATATCTTGAGGTTCTCTAGCTTCCCTTATTTTTGAAAAACATCCTCATCATCGAAAAGCATTACTATCTGAGTATAGCTTCTCCTGCATGGACTTCGTCATTTTCAGTCGCCAGTCCGATTAGTATATCCACTTCTTGTCCATCCGGAAATACTACAGGATTTTTCAAAGTAACAAGACTGAAAAGAATTTTATTAACTCCCATTTCAGACGTTCATGTGGCATTGCCAATCCTGGAGCCAATATATAGAAAGGTCCTAATTCCTTTGTTCTTTTTATTATATTTTCTATATATTTTTCTTCATTGAATTATTTTCCGAAGAGGTTTCATGCACACATTTATCGCTTCTTCCCAATTATTTGCCTCTTTCAGCAGTACAACAGAGTTATTTTTCTTTCAAAGAATCCAGCAAATTCATAAAAATCTCCTTCCAACTTTTATCTTTTTAAAGCTATTCTGTTTCTGTCAATTTACTTTCAAGCTCTTTTTCATCAAGTAAATTTAAAAGTCCAACTATTTTTGTATTCGGTCCACCTTTTTAATCTGTGTGCAATATGAGTCGATGCAATAACTAGTGCATAATTGGCAAGCCTCGATTTAGCTTCTCCTAGACTGCATGAATTCACATCAGCCTGTACTCCCAATTTTTGCAATACTTTTCCAACTTTTTAACTTCATAATCATGCTTGTTCCCATTCCGCTTCCACAGACTGCTAGTACTTTAATCATTATTATCACTTCTTTTCTTTTATTTTTTTATCAAAATTTCTAATTTTCTTCCAAATCTACAGTTCCTTCATAATACTGCTCTTTATTTTTAGACTTAGCATATTGAATTTGAGGAATTATAAGCATTGCAAAGCAATTACCAATACATATCCTATTATTCCTAAATATTTCATTACAAATCCTTGAGCTAGCCACACTGTACTTTTGGTCGATATTTCCGTGCCATCCACCTTTTAACTGGAATAACGCTACAGCTACAGCTCCGCATAATACTTGCAATACTCCCGACAGAGCTGACAATATAAATGTGACATCTGGCTCCTCCACGTTTATCAGCGTACTTGAATAGTCGTATTATCAAAGAACACTGAACGAATCCTGTTATAATAAAGCACAGGCGATTTGAATATTAATAATCCTGCTATCGAAATAAATTGAGCAATTGTTCCTATTAAAATCCGAATAATACTGCACCTGGCGATCCAAATCCATAAAGTCGCACAGTCTACTGCAGGTAATGATCCAGGCAATATTTTTATTCGAAATACCTTGAATGATACTGTCAATTCTGATACGAACATTCTAACTCCTGTTTTCAAAATTGTTAAATATACTGCAAATAATAATGTTGTTGAAACAATGTAAGTACCAAATGAAAGTTTTTAGGATCAAAATGCCCTCTGTCAGAACTCCATGAGGATTTATAACTGGACAAGTTTGTACACCATTTTTCAATCACACATTTTTCCAAATTTTGCAGTAAAGAATTCGGTCCTAATACCCATTATTATCCCAAAGAATACTATCATTATAAGTTCCTGTTGCAATAATATCGTCATGGCTACTGATAACCATCTAGGTAATTTCAAATCATCCAATTTCTTTTTAGGATTTCCAATTTTGGCGCTAATTTATCAGCTACCCATATAGCGAACATTTGCTGATGCCCTATTGCAAATCCAAGATTTTCTGTTAATCTCTGAGTTGGTTCTACTGACAAGTTTGATCCAACTGCCCAGTATATTCCTGCAAAAATTCCTATTAACGCTACTCCTGTTATATTTTGAACTGAGGAAACAGGAATATCATCCAAGAGGCTGTGAAGCCTGTTGTCGCATAATATGTCCTGTTATGAACAATGTTCTCACTTTAGTAAATTTTTCTAAATAGCACTAATATTATATTTATAACATCCTATAAGAAGCGCCATCATAACAGATGTCGCCAAATTAGATTTAGACGGATCCTGCTCAATAATATTTTTATCGCCTCATCTACAGCCTGTAATCCAAAAATATGGATCTATAACTGCCGATTTAATTCAAATTTAGTCTTTAACGCCGCTTAATATTGGTCTAAATGTTGTTACTAGCCCTCCTGCACCAACATTCAATATCATATATCCTACAGTTGCCTTAATAAATCCTCCAACTGCCTCGTATACTTTTTCCCAAGAACAGGTAACCTGCAAAAACTAATAACCCTACAAAAATTCGCGTTTTAGTCAAAATATTCTGTCCGGAACCATGTTCCAATTCCCATATTCATTACTTTTTCTCCTTTGTGCTTTCTTAAAAATAGTTTTTATTGTTTAAATACTTTTAAATTTATTTTTAAATAAAAGTTTCAACATTTCTATAAGAACGATTTGAACGGCAAATCGTAGGTTCTATTGAAAATACGCATCTTCAAATCCTCTTCTGTACATGTATTCCATATCATCTTTATTGTCGGGGAATACAAATTTCCTCCAGGTCGCCCTATATATGGCTTAAATTCATATTTCATTCTGTCTTTTCTGTAATCCACAATAAAGTGATTTCTCTGGATCAGCCATAAAGTTAGGACCAGATGTCATGGTGTAATGGAATAACTACTTGTGTCTTTAATTCCTTCAGCCACTCTTAGCACATCTGAAGAAGTCAATTTATCTGTCATTCCTCTAGGGTTTTCCATATCCCACAAATGCCACATCCACTTTGTTTTCATTTCCATGTTTTTACAAAAATAGTTTGAATGAGTGCGAATCTCCTGCATTGTAAATATTTCCACCTGTTGTTTCAACTAGATAATTTATCGCCATTTTATCCATTTCATGTGGCAAATCTCCTTTTAATGTTACATCTTCAGCAACTGTTAAAAAGCATTGTTCTGTCAAATGATTCTAATGCTTTATTTTTCGCATCTTTGATTACTATTTCATCTCCTGGTTTCATTTGTACAAGTCTGTCTTCAGTACTCCCATTTTCTCCAAATTTCGATACATGTTTTTGGTCCCTACGAATTTTGCTTCCGGGCAGTTTTTACAACTGTCACGCAACATTTTACATCTATATGATCACTGTGAGAATGTGTTGCAAGCAACGATCCAGTCCTTCTATCGCAAAAAGGATCTATAACGCAAGGAGTAAGTCTTAAATTAGGCCTAAAGCTACACATCCAACTGCTCTTTGATGCTGATGCTAGGTTTCATTAATTTATTTTTTGACTTCTTTTTACCTGTTGCTACCCGGATATCCATTGCATATTGGCATTTCCTCTGTTTTAATCCAAAGCCCCATGTTTCCAAGCCACCACATTGCTACAGTATTTGGTTTTTACCACTGTTTCAGCTATTTCCTCATTTAACCAAGTTCTCCCATCTCAGAAATGTTCCCAAAAATCCAAGATTCTCTCTGTGATTTCATCTACTTTTTGACATAATTTGTCCCTCCTAAAAAATGTTATTAAATTGTATATAATGTTTTCTATTTGCTAACAATAGTATACCCTACTTTTTCAAAGTCAATAGATATTCTTAAAAATTTTTTCAAACAGCCGGGTTTTTCCCTGACTTGACACGTTAATTTTATCCAAAAATTTTTACTGCACTTTCCAAATCAATGTGGCAATAACCGTCGATTCTTGTCAAGATAGTCCCGATGATAGTCTTCAGCTAGAATATAATGCTTTAATGGTCTTACTTCCACCTGAATTTCTCTCGAATATTTATTCTGTTCGCTGTCCACTTTTGATCTTATTGTTTCCAGTTCCTTCTTGTCGACATAATAAATTCGCAGTTCGGTATTGACGACCTTCATCAAGGCCCTGCCTGTTAATACTTGTAGGATCGATTATCGAAAAGTAATAGTCCGTAAGTTTATTTAAGGAAATTATGTCATTGTCATATTTTATATGCACTGTTTCTGCATGATCTGTCATTTTTAGAATTTCATAGCTTGTATCAAGAGTCTGCCCATTGGCATATCCCACTGTCGTTCCAACAACGCCCGAGCCATCTTAAAAATTTTTTCCACTCCTGTAAAACAGCCTCCAGCAAAAATAAATTTCCTTAATATTTTCCATAAAGTTGCACCTCCTCTAATTCATAGTAAAAATCACTTTAAAACCGAACTCAAAATTATGATTGTTCTACCCGGACTCCAAGATTATTTGATTTATCAGTTCTATTTTGAAGGGGTTCAAGTTATATTTCAAGCAATTTAATCTATGCTATTGTAACTACGTATTTTCATTATACAAGCTGATAAATAGAAATTATTTAATAATATCTTTCAATTATATTATTTTTGTAAGTTTTTCGTATAAACAATATCGAACTGCAACTTTTATTCTTTATTCTCCCTTTTCTTCTGAAAATAGCCTCTTTTAACTGATTCACAGCCTTTTCCGAGAACCGCTCTCGGACAAGCGGCATTTAATCTCATAAATCCTTCTAGCCCCTTCTGATAAACACGCCCTCATTCAATCCTAATTTTCGCTTTTGTGAGCATGAATTTTTCCAGCTGTTCTTGATTAAATCCAAATTTTTTTACATAAATTTTCGAGCAGTCCAGCCATACCGGATATGTTGCCTGTGGAATATTTGGCGTAATTTCTGGAATATATTCTTGAAAAAATTACTTTAAAAATAAAATATTGTTTTCAAGATACTCTTTAATTGCCCTTTACATAGTCTTCCCACCATCAGAGTACGCTAGCAATTGTAGCAACTAAATTAAAAAGGATTGTTTCTGTGAACTTCCAGATTTTTCAGAATTTGTCAAACTTTTGCTTTTACTTCCAGATTGTTAAAAACAATTGTTGCGCTTTGAAGTCCTGCAAGATTAAAAGGCTTTTTCCAGTAGAAGTGCAAGTTATTGTATTTTGTCTGATCTCTTCTGAAATGCTTGCCATTGGAATATGCTTATTGTCCCACAATGTCGGGTCAGCATGAATTTCATCGGAAATCACAGGAACTTTATATTTTACGCATAGATTTCAATTGCTTCCAGTTCATCACGAGTCCATACGTGTCCGAGCGGATTGTGGGGATTGCACAAAAATAAAACAATTTTGGGATTTTCCTTTAATTTATTTTCCAGATCTTCCAAATCAAGCGAGTATTCTCCATTTTTCAATAAACCTGTTTTTCAATGACAACTCTTCCATTATCTTCGTTAATATCATAAAATTCTGAATAAACAGGTGTCTGAATCAATATCTTGTCACCTTTTTCAGAAAAAGTCTGCACTAATGCCCCAAGACTCGGTACAATTCCAATACTAAAACTAAGCAGTTCCTTTTTGGCTCCCACCCAAATCTTCGTTTCTGCCAGTTTATAAATGACTCAAAATATTCATCGGGACGGTACACATAACCAAAAATCCCATGCTGAACTTTTTCAAGAGCGTCAATTATAGGCTGTGCTGTCCTAAAATCCATATCTGCAATCCAAAAGCGGAATTACATCATCTACGCCAAATTTTCTCATAAGTTCCTTTATATTTCACAGAATGATTGTTTTTCTGTCAATAATTTCATCAAAATTGTATTTCATAAAAATCACATCCTTTTATTTATGTTTTTAATTAATTTAGTTGACAATCCTCGAAATTAAATTATAAAATATACTCTAAAAATACTATAAAGAGGTAAATTTAAATGACTAAAGAATATAATAAAAATTTTATAATACAGCAAAGTGCAAAAGCTTTTTATTATAAAGGTTATAAAAACACCGAATTAACCGATATTTTTCAAGGCTTGCGAAATGCCTAACGATATTTTTACAAGTTTTTCCAGCAAGGAGGAACTGCTTATTGCGGTTATAAAATACCATACTGAAAAATCTTATAAATTTCTTTAACGGAAATGTAGATGACTTGTCAATCCACAAATTTCACTATTTTTGAAAAAAATATTTTGAAAATATTGTAAATAACAAGTTTCACGGTGGAAGCCCAGCTTGGAAATCTGGCTCTGGAGCTAGCTGATTTAAAAACAATATACGTGAAGAGCTTTGTAAAGTCCTATAAAAAAATAGAACTGAGGTTTTCTTTTTATAACAACTTTAAAATATGCCTTTCTCGAAAAAAATATGACAATATTGTTCCAGAAACAACAGCAAGACTTTTAATAGCTCTGCTGGAAGGAACTATTCTTATGTTGAAAAACTGAGAAGGAAAGCTCGGCAATCAATGACTTCTTTGTATTTTTGACAGCCTTTTTCAGCTTAACGGCGATACTGATGAGCATCCGTAACTTGAAGAAGCGATTCCGTGAAAATGAGACTTCCGACAATGTAACAATCAATATTCCCGATTCCATAGAAAATGAAGTTGCAGGTGGGGAAATAGACGGAGTAGCCTCGAGAAGCTCACAATATTGATATTTCCCAAAGTATTTCAGATAATCCGCCGAAGAGGAAAATATTCAGAATGAAGAAAGTTAACAGAAATTGAAAAATACTGAAAATTTCAAGACTGATGACTTCTATAACGACAGCATGTATTATGATATTGATTCTGACAGCCTTATTAATGTTTTTGACGATTTGGAGAATTCGCAAATAAGGCTGAAGATGATTAATAGAAATTTAAATTAAAAATTTCAGGAGAATGTTAAAGCTCCCTTTTTATTTTTATTCTATTTGTATTCAAGCCTTTCACTTGAAACAATTTTTACCATCCTCTGTCACAATTACCCGATAATATGCCTGTACCCCATACAAAATAACTTTCCAGTTCTCGAGCCTTTTTATACAATCCAACATGCTGAGTTCCTATTGCCTCATTAAATTTTTCCTTTACTTCTGCAATGCTGTTAGCTGACAACAGTGTCCCTTGACTACAACTTCCGAATCCGGTACAATCCGTTTTTCCAACAGATGAACAGCTTATTATCATTCCAAAACATAAAAATTATTATTATTTTTGTATTCTCTTTTCCACTAATTATTCACTACCTCTATTTTAATATCAAATTGTAAATGTTTTCCTTATCTGAATATGTATATTTTATTTTTCGTAAAACAGCGTTTGGATTACTACCTAAAATTTCATTAATATTACGGTTAGCTTTTTCAATGCTTTGAAAAATTATTTGCAAGTTCGAGTATTTGAAAAGTCCCTTTCATTTTCAAATAATTGAAACATATTAAAAGTTTCAAACATAAAATTCCCCTTTCCATATCAGATTCCAATCCTTCTTAATGTCGAATTAATAAAATTATTTTTCCCAATTCCTCATAAGTTTTTTTCCAAAATTTCCTCAAAAAGATAAATCTGTCTTGAATCCAGCAGCTTTTATGTGTCCACCATGCCTAAAAATTGAAGCTATCTTTATTTACATTGTATTTATCATTTGCTCGAAAAACTTCCTTTTTAACAAACTCAATCTTCCTGTTCCCTGTACAAAATAGTGAAATTCCATCCCTTCGATTTTTTTAAAAAGCATTTTCTGATGTACTATCTGTATCATCCTTTTTCAATGCCTAGTTCTTTCATTTTTCTCTGTGTCAGATAATAGCTGACAAATTTATATTTTTCATCAACTTTTTATTTTTATAAAAGCTTCACCAATAAAATCAACTTGTTTTTCACTTACTGCAAAAATAATATTAGCAATTTTGTGATTATTCATACCTGCACTCAATTAATTTTGGAACATACGAGAAAAGTATGCGACTGTAACGTTATCATGCCTAAAGTTTCCAGTATCATTAATTATTCCAAGATACATATATTCAGCAATTTTCTTTGTCAGTTCAATGTCAAAAATCTTCAAAAAACTGATATAAAAAGCTCTCCTGTCTGCAAATATCTTCTACATAGTTAAAATCTGCATGTTCAGTATTGCTGATGTGATGATCAATATTTATTGATTTTTACTCAATTTTTGATTTCTGCAGACTCTTTTCATATCTTTCCTGATTTGCTACAGTCTAGACTTATAAACAAATCAAATTTTTCATTATTCTGAAAATTTTTCTTAAATTTCTTTCACAAAATTTTTCATAATCCAGATAAGTCCTGTATCTTCAAAATGCCTCATATATTTAGGCAGTTTATCATCGACCACAATCTTTTATCATTTTTCCATATTATACAATATTCGTCTATCATAAAATAAAAATGCTAAAAAGTGAGCCAAAAGCATCTCCATCCGGGATTGATATGTGCTGTTAAAATAATGCTTTTTAGACAATTTTTACTTTCTTTACGATTTCTTTTGGAAAGAATATTTCCTCTGTAATTTTTATTCATAATTCTTTATTTTGTTCCCATTCTTAAAATTTTTATACTTTTTGACTATTATTTTTCCGACAGAACGTATCATATAGCCACCGCCAGCTTTTTTAGCTTTGATTTTCCATTGTTTTTCAAAGTATTTGATTGTCTGTCATATTTGACATTACTACATAGACTGTTCTTCCATTTCACTGAAGTCTTTTTGTAGTAGAAAATTTCCGCCCTAGCTTTTTAGCTATTTCTCTTGCTGAAGATTCCGAGTTACCGAAGCTACCTGAATATACTTTTTAGATCCGCCTTTTGCCCTGTTTTCTTGGCATCTTCCTAGCTTTTCTTGCTGCTTCCTCTTTTGCTCTTTTTGCGGCCTCTTCCTTGGCATGCTGTTTTGCCGCTTCTGCTCTTTGCCTGTTCCTTTTCTAGCCTCCTCTGATGCTGTTTTTCTTATTTCAGCACTGACGCGCTTCTGCTCTTGCTTCTTCCTGTACGTTTTTGCTCCATTAGTCTAGCTTCTTCCTGTTTTTCTGCTCCAATTTTTAGCTTCCTGCTTTGCCTGGCTTTTGTTTCTTCTTGGCATCATCCGTAACCTTCAATTCATTTCGGTGCTGAGGCACTCTGATTGGATGTTTCAGGAGTTTGGCCAGTTGTTTCAGTATTTTGCTGTAAATTGACCGGCTGTGTACTTTTTGCCTGTTCAAGCTCCTTTTACAGCCGTTTTCATTATTATTTTCAATAACTCTGATTTGGCAAAAGTCAGATTATTTTTATAGTCCTTGGAATTGTAAAAGTCCTTATTTCGAATCTTCATTTCCTTTTGTAATGCTTTCTGTCGTAGTTACCTTTTGATTTCTTGTAGCCTGTTGCAAGTACCATGCCATAAGCAATAATCGCAACAATCCCAACTGCTCTCATTACTTTAAATGGATTTAATCGAAAACTCATTTTTTTCTCCCTTCTTTTTCCCTATTTTATTTTTGCTGAAAAACCTTTTGTTTATTAGCTAATTGTCCAATAATTATAACTATTTCGTTAAATAACTTGTTTTAATATTTTTTAGAATTTTTCCGCAGCCAGTTTTCACAAAAAGTTTCATATTCCATATCAGATTCGTCTGTAATCGAATCTGAAATCGAACGGATTATCAAAAATTTTACACCTAGCCTTGTACAGACTTGAGCCACAGCTCCACTTTCCATATCCACGCAAAGCGCTTCAAAATCTTTTCCAAGTTGAATTTTCACATCTTTTTGACTCTACAAACTGATCTCCAGTCAAAATTCTTCCAAGCAAAATCTGATGCTCAAAATTTGTTATACTTCCAGTTTTTCAATTAGATTTTTATCTGATTCAAATGCCCATTCCTTCATTTGAGGGATTTGTCCCATCTCTATAGCCAAAGGCTGTAGCATCAACATCATGCTGAACAATGTCCCGCCCAACAACAACATCTCCAACTTTCAGCCTTTCATCCAGTGATCCAGCTACTCCTGAAAAATTACCTCACTTACACCAAATTTTTCAATTAGTAAAAGTAGCTGTAATTGCAGCATTTACCTTCCAATTCAGATTGCACAAAAACAACATCTTTATCATTAAATTTTCCAGTAAAAACGATATTCCGTTTATTGTGTTTTCCTTTAATATCATTAATTTCCTTTTTGATTGCTTCAGCCTCTTCAATTACTGCTCCCAATAATTCCTATCATTTATTTCCTCCCGATTTTTATTTTTCATTTTCAATATTATTAGTGTTTTTCATTATTAACATTTTTCAGTATTACTATCTTTATTTTTCAATAGTTGTATTTATATTTCCTTCATAAATATACGTATCTTTAAGTTTACAAGTTTTTCGTTTCACTTTGTATTAAGAACTGCACGAAAATTCCCATTTTCATTTTTCCAAGCAGAACTTATGCTGTCAACAGCATCTCAATCTTTTGCCCCATTTTCATCAAAACAAGGATTTCTATTGTCAAATTTCTCTTAGTTACCCCATTATGAGTCAAAAATTCCTGTAACAATAGTTTTTCCTCCAGTTACTTTCCACTTCTGCATTTGCAAATTTGTATTTTGTATTTTTGGCCTTTATTTCTCCGTCTTTTCCACCAATAATACCTCCTATCAATTTTACCAGTTGTCCGATAACCGCTCCAGTAATTCCACCTGCAGCCTTTTATAGTTCCTCCGACGACACTTCCAACACCGCCAACAATTCCACAAGATGAAATTCCAAAAGCATTATTCCAATTAATAAAAATCCTTTTTTCACTTTTCTTAATTCCTATTCTTTTCAATTATTATTTTTCAAAAACTTTATAAATTTCTTATTAACAAATATTTTTCTTATATCTCTTATACCTTTTCTTTTTATGAGCAAAAGGAAACAATCTCCAGCTCTTTATGATCCCTAGCTCGATCCAAGCATTTTTAATTTAATAAAATCAAGCTGTTTGAAGTATATAAATGGAAAAACTAATTATTAACTAAAATATACTGAAGTCAAAATCCAATATATATTTTCAAGATTCTATATATTATTTAACTATAAAACAATATTAGTATAACATTAGAATATCATATTCCAACTAAAAAAACAAGGCAAATCATCTAATTCACTAAAAAGTAAACTAGAATCATTGCCCGCATCTATTTAAATTACAGTTCTCAAAATTTCAAAGTTTCCAATAGTTTTTGTGTTGATGCCAACAGGGATTAAAAACTGTTTCGCCTTTTTATTGCAAGCTCTTTCATTTTCTCCCCATGCAATTTTTCCTTCTCCTTCCAGTATCGAATAAATTGTCATACTTTCATTGTTCACATCTTCAAAGGAATCAGCGAATTTTTACTTTATCAATTGGTAGTATTCTATAATATGTTTTCTCAAAATATCTTTTCCCATTTTTCAGAATCATCAAAATCAGTATTTTTAATTTCCACTTCTTTTCCAAAATCAATTACATCAGCAGAATCCTGTAAGTGCAGTTCTCTTTTTCCCATTTTCATCAATTCTGTCAAAATCATAGATTCTATAAGTTACATCTGAGTTTTGCTGAACTTCTGCAAAAAGTACGCTTCCTTTTAATGAGGCATGGACTGTTCCCGGTGTAATATCAATAAAATCACCTTTTTAACAGTTTTTCTTCAAATAATCCATCAAAATCATTTTTCTACTTTTTCCAAGAATTTTTCTTTTTGTAATACCAGGCTTCATTCCCATAATTAAAGTCGCATCATCACTTGCCTCCATTATATACAAGATTCGCTTTTTCCAAATTCATTGTGTTTTTTTAAGGCAACTTCATTGCTTGGATGCACTTGGATAGAAAAGTCTATCGTTTACGTCCGGATATTTTATAAGAAGTGGAAATTTGTTAGGATATTTTTTTCATAAACTTTTTTCCAGCAAGTTCTTCTTTATATTCCTTGTAAATATCATCCAGTCTTTGTCCAGCTAAAGCACCATTTTCCACAATACCCATTCCATGCGGATGTGCCGACACTTCCCAAGATTCTCCAATTTTTTGCCTTCAGGCAGTTTCATTCCTAACTTTTGTTTCAAATTCACGTCCACCCCTACTCTTTTCCACAAAAATAAACTTCATTGGATATAACATAAGAACTCTCTCCTTTATTTTAATTTATATAATTAATTTTCAATAATTTCTTTATTTAATGATAACATTTTTGAATCAAATTTTTAACAACATAATGAAAAAATTTTTGCACCTGCAAATAATATCTGCAGGGAAAGGTATTTTCATTTTTGTGTTATCCTCTACTTAAAAATAGTAGACAACTACAATTTGAATTATGATATAAATTGTATCACATTCCACTGGTATCACCCCGGACTTGTGTAAAATATGAGTTCAGTTTTCCTCAAAAATATTATATCATACTATTATAAAATATTAAACTTTTTATTTAATTATTATTTAAAAATTTTTTGTAATTATATAAAAACTGCCCTAAATTTTTAAGAGCAGTTTAACCGATTTTTATTTTACACGTCTGTTTTTACAAAATAATTATACCATAAAATTTTTTATCAATTAATTTGAAAAATTTTGTTAATATTGTAAAATGTTTAAAAAGGCGATTTTTAATGTTAAGAGGTTAAAAAATATGTATGTCTCACGATGAGCAGAAAATTGAAAAGGAAAAGAGAAAAAGACAACTATTTATTTTTGATGAATAGCTTAATGTATGATTATTCTGATTATAATAGGATTTTTGAAAATTAATAAAAATATTATATCTATTTGGTTAATAATTATTTTTGGAATTTTCTGAAGTTTTATTTGGAAACAAAAAGGATTTTTGTGAATGAGTATGAAAAAGAATATGAAGAAACCGAAGATTTTTGGAGGAAATTTTTACGAAAAGAGAAGTTAAAAGAAAAATTTTTATTTAAAGATGGGCTGTATATCAGTATGTTTAACTGTAATAACTCTGATTAATATAAATATATTTCAGTTGCTAAGTTATGTTAGGGGATTTGAAAGAAATTAGGAAAATTATTTCCAAATAGCAAAAGAACTTTATGTAAATGGGAAAAACTTGAAAATACAGAAGATGTGAAAAATGGATTTGGGACTCTACAAATTATTTTTGAGATTTTGTGGGATTACAAGAGGACAGCTAATATAGAAGAGCCTAAAATAAAAGGCAATTTTATCCAATGAAAAGGACAGTATCTAGTAATTGAGAAAAAAGACTACGGATGGAGTTTTTGAAAATGAAAGAAAAATCATTACTATAAGTTAGGTATTACTACAAAGAGATGTTGACAGAACAATTAAAATTGAAAAATCTTTGGGACTTATTCCTCAAAGATTAAATATTTTAACTGAACAGGAAATTTCAAAAGTCATTAAAGCAAGGAGATGAAAAATGAGTTTAATTAAGGAAAGAAAAGTTGAAAAATATCGAGACTTTTTATGATTTGATATTTGTTTATGCTATTTCAAAAATATCAGGAATTATTCATCACCCTCATCATGGAGCGATTGAGCCTTGGACATTTTTTAATTTTGTATTAGCATCGCTCGTTGTCTTACAGGAATGGCTGTATATGACAAATTATTTGAATAGGTTTGGGACATTTAACTTTCGTGAAATTATGACCATGTGTGTAAATATGACGGCAGCGATTTATTTGTCTAATTCTTTTTTAGCAGATTGGAGTCAAGCCTACTATCCTTTTACAATTTCAATGTTAATTATGGCTTTGAGTGTAGCATTTTTGTATCACTGTCAAGCAATGAAAAAAGAATTTGGCGAAAAAGAAGCTGTTAATGCGAGAAATATTCTTTTAATCATTAGTTCATTGCTTATAGTCAGTCTGTTCATAAATTTTTATATTGGAACAATACTTCTTACAATTACAATCTTTTCAGGAGTTTTTCTTCCTCTAATTTATAAAATTGAATTTGACAATAATGTTGCTAAGTTTGGGCATTTAAAAGAACGATTTGAATTATTGACAATTTTTGTTCTTTGGAGAAATGATTGTTGGGATTGCAAAATATTTTTGATATAAAGCATTTTACAATTTATCCATTTATCGCTTTTAATTGCAATATTTTCACTATTTGGAACATATACAATCTTGATAAACAAAATGATAAACCATCATCTGGTAACACGTGGATTGAGTACTGATGTATTTCACATTTTCTTCCTGCTAATTAGTTTAGGAATTATAATTTCCGCTTGAATTTAGTCGGGCAAGAACCGAAATAAAACTTTTTGGCACTTTTTACATTTCTTTGGATATACAGGCTTTTACTTAATGTTATTCGCAAATAGTATTTATCTCGGACAAAGAAAAAGCGTCTAAACGAAAAAGGATTTTTCAAAAATTTTAGGAATTTTAACTATTTCATTTATAGCAATTTTTATTTTTAGACAAAATTTTATGATTATGGAATTTTCAATATTATTTCTAACTTGTTCAATTTTTACTGATAATTGCTAGGAAGTATGGAAAAACTACAATCTTAGGGTATAATTACATCAAATAAAATTTTATAACACTAAATAAAACTGCTTCAGAATATTGAAGCAGTTTACTTTTTTTTATTTTTATAAATTTATTATTTAATTAGTCTATTTATTTTCGATAATCACTGTTTTAGGATCAACTTTATTCCCATAAACAGGCTCAAGAGTTGCTTTATACGCTTTTTTTCAAAGAATCCTTCCTTCGTAAGAGCATCTATTTCAGTATTTAGCCAGTCCAATAATTCTTTGTTCCCTTTTCTTACAGCTGGAGCGATGTAGTCCTGTTCTCCCAACTGTTTAATATCCACAACAAATCCTGGATTTTCTGTTGCCCATGCAAATACTAGAGTATTATCGTGTGCAAGTGCAGCTCCCCTTTTATCTAGTAATGCATTAAATGTTTCTGTATTTTGGTCATACTTCAACAATTCTATATCTGGATAATTTTTAGTAAAGTAAATTTCTGCTGTTGTTCCTTTGTTAACTATTAATTTTTTACCTTTCAGCTCTTTAACATCTTTTATTGGAGCACCTTCTGGTGAAACAATTCCTAGCGACACTTTCATATAAGGTTTTGCAAAATCAACTTTTTGTTTTCTTTCATCTGTTACTGTAAAGTTTGCTAGAATAATATCAACTTTATTTGATAATAAATATTCCACTCTGTTTGCGAGCTTCCAATGTGATAAATTCTATTTTATTTTCGTCACCTAATAAATCTTTTTGCAAGTCTTTTTGCCAAATAAATATCATATCCTTGATTTTTTTCCCATTTTCATCAACAAATCCAAATGGCGGCTTATCTCCAAATACTCCTATTCTTATTTTTCCTGCTTTTTTTATTGCCTCAATTGACCCTGGTTCAGCACTTCCCTTTCCACCTTTTCCACAGCTTATTGCAAATACTCCTAAAACTAAGATTGCAATAATTTTTACAAAGCCTTTCAAAAATTCTTTTTCATAATTACCTCCAAATTTATTTAATATTTTTTTATTATTTCTTATCCTAATTTTTTTCCAATTCATCTTTTTAAATATTTAGCTAGTTCCAACATAGCATATTTCCCAGCTATTTTTTCAGCATCGGCATTGTAATTGGTATTTGTATTTATGTCATAAACAAAAACTTCATTGTTTTCATTTATGATAAACTCAATTGCCGCCACATCTATGTGGTTTTCTTTCAAAAATTTCTCATATTTTTCAATTTGATTTTCTGGCAATCTTTCAATAATTCTAAATTTTGTTTTTTCTGCAGCTTCTTCTCCTACAGGACAGAATTTATCATTTATCTGGCACGAATCTGCTGGACATAGTTCAAATCCATCGCTTGAGTCAACTTTTACGGCATAAAGATATTTTCCACCTATAAATTCAGCTCTTATGATATGTCCATCTACAGGCTTCACATATTCCTGAATCAAGCTTATTCCATCGACAGAATCTTCAAAATCGTTTCCATTTACATAATTGTCAAGTTCTTCATAACTTCTTATAAGCCTTACCCCAAGCCCTTTTCCAGCTCTGTTGTGCTTTATGATAAAAGGATATGTGTCAAGTTCCTTAGCAGCATTTAAGATTTGCTCTTTTCCCACAGTTCCCAATGTTTTTGGGGTATTTATCCCTGCCTTTTGCAGTAAGATGTATTGTTTCAATTTACTCACTTCAAGATTTATTGCAGATGTTCCATTAACTACACGGACTGCTTCTGTTCCTTTGTTTTCCAGCCATGTTAAGACTTGCTCCGTTAATTCTGGTGCATATCTATGCCCTCTTGTATGTGAAGAAGCGCTCATTCTGTTATAATACACGCCTTTTTCAGGCTCTTTTCCTATATTTAATATTCCTTCTGACAAATCCAGTTCTTCATAAGGAACTGACAATTCATCCAGCCTTGCAGTTAGATATCTTGTCCAATCCATATTTTCATGAATTATATATACTTTTGACATATTTTCATCCTTTCTATTTTTATTTTTAAAGTCTATTCAGTTACAGCTGCATTTTCTCGAAGTCCAGCATACACTTCCTCTGTTTCCACAACTTCATATTCTCCAGTTTTTTCAATAATCGCAGGAATAAGTGTGTTTCCAACTACATTTACCGCTGTACGTCCAGCATTTGCCAAAAAGTCAACTGATACAATCAAGGCAATGCCTTCTGCAGGTAAATTAAGTTGTGCCGCAGTTGCAAGCAGTACAACCAATGCTCCAGATGGAACTGCTGCAATTCCCTTTGTAATTATTGTCAAAAATAATATTAATGGAATTAATTGACCCCATGTAAGCGGAGTTAAGTACAAGTTTGTTATAAATGTTACCGATAAACTTATATAAATGCAGGCTCCAATAAGATTGAATGAATATCCAAGCGGTGTAGCAAAAGCTGAAACTGATTCAGATATTCCATTTTCTTCACTACGTTCAAGAAGCGTCGGCAAAACTACTGCAGAACCTCCTGTTGTAAAGGCTATTAGTACTAAATCCTTAATATTTGATAATAATTTTAAATAAGGAACTTTGAATATGTATGCAATAATCGGAAATACAACTAATAGAGCTGCCAAGTATCCAACATAAAGAAGCAGTACAAATTGTCCTAACAAATACAAATCTCCAAGTCCAGTTTTCGCCACATTGCTTGCAATCAGCCCAAACACTCCCACAGGTGCAAATGCAATGGCATAATCTACAATCTTATACATAGCCTTTATCCAAGATTCAAAGAATGCTATAACAGGTTTATTGTCATCTCCAACAGCAATTAAGGCTATTCCCAGAAATACTGCAAAAAATATAACTGGTAAAAGATTTCCATCTGCAAATGCTGTAAATACATTTTTAGGTACAATTGATGTTAAGAAATCGTTTAAATTAATGTTAGAAGCAACATCTTTAATAGCTTCTGTGGAAATGCTTCCAGCTTTTATATTTGCACCAATTCCTGTCACTTTCCCTAAAATAAGGCTAAGCGTGATTACTAACGTTGTAATTGAGAAAAAGTGTAAAAATGTCTTAAACGCAAGATTTCCAAACTTTTTAGTATTTTTCATTGTAACTATTGATAAAACAACCAGCGGGAATACAAGCGGCACAATAACCATCTGAACTAAACTTGTAAACAGCACTCCCAGTATCTTTTAACTCTTTAGCAAACGAGGGAAATAACTGCCCAACCAAAATACCTAATAATGCACCAATCAATATCTGTGCCAATAAATTCAATTTTCTAAATCCTAATAATTTTTTTTCATACTTTTTATTCTCCCTTCAACAATTAGCATTCACTAAATTGTTTTTACTGAATTTTTTTATTTATATCAACAAAGCTGATTCCATCTTATCTTTCTTTTCAAAAATTAAATATATTTAAGAATTTCTTAGCTCTTTCAGTTTTTTTGGATTTCTAAAAAATTCCAGTGGATAATTTGTTTCAACGATTTCTCCAGAATCCATAAATACTATTCTATCCGCAACCGCTTTAGCAAATTCCATTTCATGAGTAACGATTATCATTGTCATTCCTTCCTTTGCCAGTTCCAGCATTACATCCAGCACTTCTCTTACCATTTCAGGATCAAGTGCCGCTGTAACTTCATCAAACAGCATTATCTCTGGATTCATACATAGTGATCTTATAATTGCTATTCTTTGTTTTTGTCCCCCTGACAGTTCTCTTGGATATGAGTTCTTTTTATCTAGAAGCCCTACTCTTTCGAGCAATTTTTCTGCTTGTTCCGTAACTTCCTTTTTATCCCTTTTCTGTACTTTAAGCGGTCCTAACAGAAGATTTTGCATAACTGTCATGTGATCAAATAATTCGTAACTTTGAAACACCATTCCTATTCTCTGGCGTATTAAATGCCATTTTGTCTTGTCTTTATTAATAACATTTCCTTGTAATTTTATTTCTCCAGACTGAATTTCTTCAAGTCCGTTTATACATCTTAAAAGTGTACTTTTCCCACATCCAGAAGGCCCCAGTATTACTACAACCTCGCTTTTATTTACTGAAAGTGAAACTCCTTTTAGTGCGGGTACGCCTTTTTTATATTCTTTTTTTATATCAGAAAGCTCCAATAAAACTTCCAAATCTGCCATTTTGCTTACCTCCATTTCCTTTATTTTTTAAACAGCCCATTTTTTCTCCATTTTCTTTGATAATAATGTAATTGGATAACAAATTATGAAGTATAGAAAAAATATGAACAGATACACCCAGAATGGCGCCATCGGATTTTTCCTGCTTGAAAATTCTATAATTTGCCGTCCTATTTTTAAAACTTCAGAAACTTCTATAAAAATTGCAAGTGAAGTTGTCTTAATCATTCTTGTTATAAGGTTTACCGCTGCTGGTGCAATTCTTCTTACTGCCTGTGGAAGCAGCACATATCTATAAACCTGACTTGTATCAAGCCCCAGAGCCTTTGCGCTTTCCCCTTGAATTTTCGGAAGAGATATAATCGCTCCCCTCACAATATCCATCATTTCAGCCGTTCCCCAAATCACAAATACTATTATTGTCGTAGTCTCTGAATCAATATGCAAATCAAAGCCTTTCGCAATTCCAAAATAAATTATGAACAGCCACACAAGCAAGGGAATGATTCTCATACTTTCCAGATAAAATTTTAAAGTCCAATAAATAATTTTATTTTTTGAAGTCATAACTATTCCTAAAATTAATCCAAATAATATTGAAAACACTATGGAAACAAGGGCAATTTGTCCTGTCACAATAAGCCCGCCCATAAGTCTTTGTAAATTAACTCCTTTAAAAATAACATCAATTCCCGACAGTTGCATATCTTATTCTCCTTTCAATTATTGTTAAAACAAGCGAAACTGGCAAAATAATAATCAAATATGCTGCAACAAGCATAAACAGACTTTCATTCGTTTTATAATATAGTCCTATCAAATCCCGAGTCAGGTACATCAGTTCCATTAAAGCCAAAATCCCTATTACTGAAGTTTCCTTTAAAAGAAATATTATATTTGCCGCTATCGCTGGAAAGGAAACTGTAAATGCCTGTGGCAGTATCACATTAGTTATAAGCTGTGATTCTGTAAGCCCGATGCTTAGTCCAGATTCCCGCTGCCCTTTTGAAACTGACTCCAGTCCGCTCCGAAATGCCTCACACATATAACTTCCGCCAAGGAAAGATAATCCAATCACAGCACAGACATACGAATTAAATGTAATCCCAATTTTTGGAAGCCCAAAATACAGAAAGAACAGCTGTATTACAAGTGGCGTATTTCTCGAAAGTTCAATATAAATTCCCACAATCTGCCTAACCACTGGAACTCTATAATAAAGCACCAATGCACAAGCTATCCCAATCAATATTGAAAATATAATTCCAAAAAAATTCCTATAAACACAGTCAATTTCATTGCTTCTAAATATTTAGGAATATTTTCTACTATAAAAATTAAAGTCCATTTTGTTTTTTTCCTTTCTAAAAAAATATTATTGTATATTTTACTTTTTTTACCTTTTATATTTGTATAAAAAAATATTATACTATAAAAAGATTTATTTGTAAAAGATTTATTTTTGTATATCATATATATCTTGAAAAACAATAAAACCTCCAAATGTTTTTATTTAGAGGATCGCTATATTGAATAAATATCAGCTCATTTTCAGAATACCTTTTCAAAAATTTTTGTAACCTTTTATTTTTGAGAATTGACAAAAATTTCTTCGAGCTTCCCTTCTTCTATAATTGTTCCACCATCCATAAATACTATATAATCGAGATACTTCCTTGCAAACTGCATTTTCATGGGTAACAATTATCATTGTCATGTTTTTCACTCATATCCTTTATAATCTTCAGAACTTCTCCAATAAGTTCAGGATCATGCCGAAGTTGGCTCATCAAGTAAAATTACCTCTGGACTCATTGCACGCCTCGCGATTCCCACTCTGTCGCCGCCTCCGTAGCTGATTTGGATAAAATTCGGCTTTATCTTTTAACCCCACTTTTTCAAGCATTTTCAATCCGATTTCTGCTGCTTCGTCCCTATTCATTTTTACAATTAAAGACCTTCAATTCATATTTTCTAAAGCAGTTTTGTTTTTGAATAAATTATAATTTGAAAAACCATTGCTGTATTTTTCTAAGCCTGTTTATATCTTTTTATTTATTTTACTCAAGTCAAATGTTTCTGTTTCCAAAAGCTATTGTTCCCGGATGAAGCTGTTTCAAGAAAATTAAGGCTTCGCAAAATGTTGATTTTCCCGATCCGCTCGGACCTATAATGCTTATTACCTGTCCTTTTTCTATTTTTAAAGTTTATTCTTTCAAACTTCATTTTTCCAAAAAGACAATTTTAGATTTTTCAACCTTTATCATTCTACAGTCCACCTACTCTCAATTTCTTTTCCACAATTCCCATGACTTTTTCCACAATTATGCAAACAACCCAGTAAATTCCTGAAACTACGATATATGCTTCAAAAATATTCAGTCCTGAAGCTGAAATTATTTTTGCCTTTCCAATCATTTCCACAATTAGAAACTGAAAAAGCAAGCGAGGAACTTTATCAGACTTAGAAAGTATTTTCAAAATTAGGAAAAGTTATTATAATCGCCTGTGGAAGTACAATTCTTCTCATTGCCTGCCATTTTGTCATTCCAATAGATAATGCAGCTTCAACTTGCCCTTTATCCACCGACTGAATTGCCGCCCTGAATGTTTCCGACAGATAACCTCGATACATTTAAAATAAATGCCACGTAAACAGATAATCGCAGGAATGTTATTGACATCTATATTAAATCCATACTTCAAATGTACGTAATCCAATATTTTTCTGGCAATCCATAATAGGCAAAGGTAAATCTGAACTAAGAGGTGTCCTCTTATAAAGGACATATAAATTGTAGCAAGTCTTGTCAGTATTAGTGAATTTGTATTATTCTCACAAGTGCGATACTAAGTATTAGTGAAAATATCATCGTAACATTGCAATATTCAGAGTCATTGGCAATGCTTTCAGTATTTCGGAATAGTCTTACCATAAAGCCCCAGTTTAAAAAGGTACATTATTATTCATTACTTTTCTCCTGTTTATAAATTATTTTGCATAATCTCCACAAAACCACTTTTTCTGATATTTTAGCAAAGAGTTCATCACTTTCATTTCAGCTAATGCTTATTTACTTTATTTTTCAATCTTCACTATCTTTTCTAAATGTGAAGCTATACAGGCGTTTTTGTTACAGGTTCTCCTACAATTTCTACAAGATTTCCTCTTTGCTTTGTGAAATATCCTACTGTCAATCTGTCATTTTAAAAGAAGCGTCTAGCCTTTCCTGCTGCAATTTCTTCAGTGCAATTGAAACATTTCCATCAAAATAAGTACACCTATTTCCTATTTTTGTCAAAATCAGTCAAAGTCTTGTTATAATTGCTCTCACCCCTGTCATAACCCTTTTACCTTTTTAAAGTCCTCATGTTTTAATATCAGTTCTTCCCTTTTTAACGATAATTTGAGCTACTGACACTAAATAATCGTCAGAGAAAAGTATATTTTTCTCTCTTTCGGATTTTAGCAATTCCCTTATTGGTAAGAGTCAAATTTTTCGATTCCAGTCCCACATACTATCCCAAGGTGTAGGCACAAACTCTATATCTAAATTTGCTCTTTTCCCAATTTCCTTCCACAACTTCCACATCATATCCAGTTAATTTTCACTTCCATCAGTAAACGTAAATGGTGCATAAACCTTCTGTTCCAACTTTCACCTTTTTGTTTTCCTTCACTCGTCCCACTTTTCTACCATTTTTCCTGTTTTCTCCACAACTGATAAGAAATAGTCCTATCAATAAAATTCCCGTTAATTTTAAAAATATTTTTCAGATTTTCTCCCAAAATTTTATATATATACTATTAATTATACTAATATCCCATGATAGAAGTAAAATTCATAATAATTAATTTGATAACTTTTATCAAATTTAATTCCTTAAGTATTCATATAAATAAGGGATTTTTGATTAGACCTTGCTTGTCTAAGCATGAACAAAGCGAAACTCGCTGAATGTCAAACATATAGAATAGAAAAACTATTATTAATCATAATATCTATAAATAAAATTATAAAAAGTCTTTAAGATGAATACTTCAACAAATTTAATTAAAGGATTATTTTCAATAGTTACATAGGTTGTATAACAGCATAATCCTATTAAAAATGACTTTAATTTTACAATTTTTGATCCCTACCTTTTGAAAACAGGAAATAGTATTAAACATTTATCTTATTGAGAAAAAGCCGAATAATCTTATCCGGCTTTCGATGCAATCTCATTTTTCGATGTTTTGAAATGAGCTTACATATAAAATTATTTCCAGTTAATTTTTAAATAAACTCTCACAAATTCATGTATATTATCTATTGTTATAGTATTAATAGTATACTTTAATCAACCTTTTCAATCTCTTTTTATTTGTATATATATATTATATTATACTAATTTGGGACAGATTATTTTATAAGTGCTTTCATTAAATTCTCGTATACCCAATGCAGTACCCTTAATCAAGATTCTTTTCCCATCAAAACCAATGATGTCACTAGCTCAAAAAGCAGTATTTATCATCATTTCAAATGTATTTCCAATTTTCCTTTCAGAACTGAAATTACGACATCTTCTCCTTCATGATTATGCAAAGGGAATCTCCTGAATCTACTCCTTCACCACTTTATAATTAGTCCCACTAAAAGTTTCTAATCCACCTTGATTTTTACTATTCCAGCCATTTCAATCTATCTCCTCATATTTCAAATTAACTATCTTTAGCTGTATCAAATATTATACTCATTCAAAATATTTTGTGAGCAAATATAAACTATAATATTTGATATTAAAAACTTTATTATGAAATAGAAAATAAATCGGAGGTTCCACAAAAGAAAATTACAAAATAAAAGAAAGCTGGATAAGATTCTTACGAAAATGGTGCATAAACCCATCTGTCCCGCACTTTTTATAACCTCTCTTTCCCATCATTTCGTTTTTGAGCCTCCCAAGATACGGATAAAAATCACACTAAGATTCCTTTGACAACACTTTAATCTCATTCCTCGAGACCTCCATAAATATTCTTTATGAAGAAAAGCTTGAAATACATTATCCAGCTTTCAGCATGCAATCTCACTCTCAATTCATTCACTTTAGTACGAGTTTACATCCAAATTGTCAATTAATTTTAAAATAAACTCTACAAATTTCATGTCATTACTATCAGCATCTAGTCTTTGTCTACATATTTTTCATTTTACATCTCTACTTCCTCAACAACATTTTGATATACTTTGAGTATTACACTATAAAAATTTTATTTGGTAAAGATTTCATGTATGTATATACTTATTTTGGCTTAGATACAGAATCTTTATCTCCATTTTACTCCAAGCATCGCGATTTTATTTGTATCTATAAGATTTTCTTTTGACAATTTAAATTAATTTTCGTGTTATAAGGAAATCGTAATACGTTATTTTCGATACAAACGTACATAAACAATCTCTGTAGTTTGAACTGGGACGAGACTTTCAGAAGGTGGATCTCAAACCTGGTTCCCATTCCACGTAATCATTAAAAATGAAACGCTACTTTTACCGTTCTCAAACCCTGTTTGACTAGCAGAAGGAACATCTCAGCTTGCTGAAAGTCTTCATCCGCATGGTAGAAAGATAGCTGCCGTATTGGATCGCATCTCAGTATTAGTCAACTACACTCACGCGTTTGAGCATCCCTAATACGCAATGAACCATTGCGAATCAACCTTCCATCCATATAATAGCGTACTTCGGTTCCATCAAACTCAATTGCCCAGACATGCCATTCATGTGTCAGCGACGCAGTATGTCCACCAACAATATTTTCTAAACGGTGCGTAAACACGCGGTGTCCACCGTGATTGACTTCGCTGTAATAACAGCTGACATTAGTTGCAGGCCACGCATAACCAGGGAGTACTTGCAAACCATTCCAAAATTAATAGTGAACCGTAAGGAGCACTTCCACCCGGATTTTTACAGATAGGCGTATCCACATCATTTTGCTGTTTCTATCCAAAGAGCTGTACGCATTCCTCGCAGACGATTCCAGTTCATTCTCGCACGTATTTCTGCACGGAAACGGCTTTAGAAGCATCCACAAGTTTATTAGATTCTAAATCTGCCGCTTGAATATTGTGTAACCTTACCTGCAGGACATACACCAGTCGCATTTGCATCAGTTAACGGATCTCCTCTTCTATCAACACAATGACGACGTAGTAGTAATTCTGATACATCACCATCTACAAGACTGACATTATTGTGTAAATAAGACAAGTGGTTGTTTAGATGATTAATCGCCTTTTTGCTTTGCCAATCAGAAGGGATATTTCTATCTTTAAATTCCCAGCATTTCACACTTCTTCCATTGATCCCTCACATCTGTATGTCGCCATCCATTTGTTAATGGAGCTGGCCTGAGCTGGCTGATTATTTATAAATCTTTCCAACATCCACTGCCTCTGTGCCGTCTGATCTTCCAAATCCCAAAATAATTTTCAGATCTGCAGATCCAGTATCGTCGTCCATTATTACTGTATCAATATTCGCATCAGAATACCGTTCCATTTGTATCAATGTTTACATCAAGCCACCCATCGCTCATTACGTGTCCCTATCCACTACTCAAAGCAATGTGGCTTTTCGTCTTTTTGCCTGATAAAGAATAAGAGGCCCAAATATGTCTGATTTTTGATACCATCCAAAATCCGCCTATTACATTAGCCTGTTTTGTTTCATGTCGCCAGGATAAGCAGATCCAGCCCTACTTCTGACGCACCATATGTTACTTTCCATCACTATTCTGACATTATCTGATATAATGTTTTTCTCCTCTGCCAGGTGCCATAACATCACCTATCATATTTGCCCAGCCGTTATCCTCGATGCTCTCGCATAAATTCCATAAGATGATGCGATACACCGTCAAAATATCCTTTTGCTGGATTCATACATTCTTTCTAAAACTCCATAGTCCGATATATCCTTGTTGAACTATTGCTGTCTCCTACCGTCATTCCACCAGCCATAACGATTATACATCATTACAGTGAGCATTATGCGCGCCGCCAGGGCGCGGTTTTCAGACGAGCATGGCGGCCTCAGGATTCGTCTAGATTTTGAATCGTACCGTGCCAAAATTCTCGATTTCCTGGTTCATTCCAACGAGCATAGTCGATTACCCCTGTGAAGCGTACCTTTACCACTGCACCTCACAAAATTTGAAAACAAATCGTCATCATACTGCTGACGTACGCAACGACGTGCTACCCAGATCTTGGCATTTAACGCATCAGCGCTCGAAAGTTTGTCTCGTTCTGTCGCATATCTGGGAGCACCGCTTATTTGCATTAAGACCCTCTGTTGAGTATTTTTATGACAAGAGCAACAGCATCATCTCATATCCCGCCAGCCGTACCTTCCATGAAGACTGGACTCTATGCCACGATAGTTGTAATTCTCACCCACCGAAACTCTACTCCTGCTATTTTGGAATAAGAGTCTTCGGCTTCTAAGATTACTTCTCCAAAATGGATTGACAGGCTGTATTCCACTTTTCACATTGGCGAATTTTGTATCGTCTGTTTTTAGATTAGAATTATCATCTTTGCCATCATCATTTCTACCGTTTTCGATGTTCCAGGCTTTCCACCTTGCCACCACCTTTTGTGATGCCCACTCCTGACCAGCAATTCGCCAGTCCTGACAGAGAAGCTCCTGCCACTCCGCCATGGCTAGGCCCTTACAGGAACTTTCCTCCCATGTTGCCTAATGATCCTATATTTACTTTTGTACAAGGATATTGCCAATAATATTGCTGTCTCGTTGTATCTGTGCCAGTTTAATATTACTGCATCATAATTTCCCAATTATCTCACTTTTATGCTCATCAATTGTCAACTTTAATCATATATTTTGAACATTTTAATGTTATTTTCAGCTGAATTTCCTGTTCCATTGTTTATTTTTGTTTCTGGTGATAAACCTCAGATACATTGGAAACATTTGGTAATATATCATTTGAGCCAGCCACTATCTAATAAATGGTATTTCAGATTTTGACATATATATACTGCAGTTTGGAACATTTCAGCTGAATTCCATTTACTAATATTTCTATTTTATCTGTCTGAAACAATCTCATTTGCATTAATTATTTTGACTATATTGGAACATTTTAGCTCTCTCTCATCCGAATTCGCATTTTTACCATTTCATCAGATGGTAATTTCCTCACCTGTATTTGAAACATTCCATCAATATATCTTTAGAGTTAATTTTATTTGTTACAGTAATCAGAGCTTTTCACCACTATTTTCAAAATTTAAGCATTTAAAACATATTATTACCATTACTTTTCAGTTTATTCCAGTCTCCTTTGTGCACCTTTCTCCCACTGTATTTAAAACATTTCAATAATATT
>BNJV01001490.1_pt1 | contig 55575 bp, 77 predicted proteins | sample 8540591 | NCBI WGS metagenome assembly BNJV01 (sample SAMD00202457, study PRJDB9452) | human saliva metagenome | host: Homo sapiens | reverse complement strand
GGTTGGCGCAACTAAGACTATTGACGGCTACGCTGTTGATTCTACCGGGGCTTGGATTGAAACGAGGTGAAAGCAAAACCGTGAACGAATCCGGGTCTTCACCAACGGAAAAATAGTGCATTACCGGCACGGTGGAGATGGAAGGAGACTTAAACCGGAACGAGTAAAAGAGGGCGATTTCATACGGATAATACCTCTATGAAAACAATACTTCCCGTACTAAAACGGACAATAGAATCGGACTTCAAAAGGCTTCCGAGAAAAGAAGGACTGTTCGGATGTCCTGATATTACCGATAATTTTGGAGATCCCAATCTTTTGGAGAAGAATAGTTACAGGACTCGATGCAAAGGAATGTATACAAAAAAAAGGTTACGATAGCACTGTGTTCTTAGTAAACCGTGAAGTGAGTAATTTAAAGGATGTGGTAAACGAACTGGACGATAAAGCATTTTTATTATTGCCGATGTTCGAGGGTCCATGGAAGGCTTTATCAGAAGGGACGAGATGGTTTGATTAGAAAGAATTTCAAAAATGGAATTTATTTCTTTAGCAGGATTTTTACTTTCCTGCTTTTTCGTTTCTCCCGAAAGTCGGAAAATGCGGCATTTTCTTTTTCCGCCTTCCTTTATTCGTTACTTCCATTGAATCAATTTCTGACTTTAGCGACAATATTAATTCTGTCGGCGCATCTTATGAAACGCGCGTTTTATCTATTGACTTATCCTTTTACGATTTTGGGACAAAAGAAAAGGCCTTATGTACAGCCTGATTCTTGTAGTTACAGTATTGCACTTTTTTCGACCAAGCATGCCCTTATTTCGCACTCCCTTTATCTACCACATTACTCTGGGAAGAAGAGGATAGATCCGTTCTTTTTATACACACTGCTTTCCTTGCAAACCATAGCGCCGAGCTCGAGAGTATCCTTTTCCTCATACCCCTTATCAGACTTTATCTTTTTGCAATTCATTATTCTCTTTTGATTATTTCATGTCAAGCTTTCTTTCTTTGCTTTTCATTCCCTTGCTTCCTTATGTTTTTGCTGTAAGGAAAACAAAGCGTTATCTTCGGAAGTGATAGAAAGGCTGGTGGCTATACTACGTTAAAAGGAGGAGTAGCCACCAGACATCCTTTCTGTTTCCTACTTCTTTTCCTTTACTGCTATGTTCCTGCTTTGGGACTGATTCATACGCTATGTTTTTTCTTCTCCTTTCTTATACCCTTCTTCATTTAGAAGAGAGGTACTGGAAGAATGGATTATCCTTTTGTTATTTATTTTCTTGATTTTTCTGATTAGAAATCTTACTAAACAATATACGATACGAGCTTTATGACAGGAATACTATACAGGGACATGAAGCCCCCATTCATAATTTTGTCACAAATTTACAAGTTCCCGCAAGCATTACTTTTAGCTGATTTAGGGGCACACTGATTATGCCTCCATATTGTCAACATACATCATTCAACTCTACAGCGGAGTAATAGCTTCTCTATGATGAAAATCGAGAGCATAAAAACCTAACATTTTATTATCTATTTCTACACATGCAGATGACTTTTATTATTTGTCTTTCTTGCTTTTTACAGGAAATTTATAGGAAGAAAAGGAGAGTACATGCACACTACTGCATTCGAATCCATAAGCTCTATACCTCTTAGAAACTACCCATGTTCGCTTTTTCGATCCGGAATGCAGATAAGTATTTCCAGCACTGTTTCGGCAAATGAAGAGGGCGATACAGCGGAAAGAATAGAGCAGGATCTGGCTGTGGAAAATAACAGGAGCTACATCTTATACCGCAGATTATGGGGGAGTCCGACCACATGCATGAGTTTTTCTTATCTTAGACTTCGGATATACGGAAATAAAGAAAGCTTAAACCTCGAGTTTGTCCGAGCAGCACAGTTGTGGCAAAGGGCAAGGTGCGAACGCTCAAGAAACGTTACTTTCTGGAAGATACAGCTCTTTTCCAGACCCGCCAACACGATTTTCTATATCCGTGAAAACAAGAACTCGCATTACGAGACGGTACAGGAGACCCAATGCGCTGATCACGCTACAATACCTTTCCTTTTTCGGAAATTATCGTTCATCCCTCGATTACCAAAGCACGTTTTATAGCGGAAATGTCGACCTTTTGCTCTTTCAAAAATTACGGAAAATCGAAGCATAGGGCTCATTTATAACGGAGATATGAAAATGGAAAACTGCCCAAAATTATTGGTACGATTTCCTCAAAATTGAAGGCATTATGCAGGGAGAGGTCTTTATCGAACCTCGCCTCTGAGGAAATAGAGGGAGGCAGGACTCTTACGAAAAGGAAATGAAAGACTATAATCGAAGCTTGGAAGAAGCTTTTTCAAAGAGATGAAAATAGAACGAAATCTTCTTTGCCAAGTTGAAAGAATGCTGGAGCTATTTTGGAAAAATTATCCGATAGCGTTAGGATTAAAAAGAGCTCAAAAAGCGAAAACGATGGCGGAGTATCGCAGGCAAAAGTATAGAATTTACAGTGAGGGAAGATTTACACGCCTTTAGGGGAGAGAAAGAATCGGATATAGAACTATCCGAGCTTATTAGAAATGTTTCATCGTATTGCCTCCGATGTAAAGACAGCTGTTGTCGGCTGGTGCATCGATGTTGATGAAGAAAGCCGTAATCAGTTTCTTCACTTGAAAGCGAAGAATCGGAGATAAAGTGCAATCTGAAATAAGAGAAGAAGAGGGAATTTCATCCTGGAGAAAAATGGGACTGTCCCTTTCTGCTTCCTAACGGTCTTTAGTGAAATCATAGCATCCGCTGAGAAGTGCTCTTTATACAGTTTGCGCATCTCATCCAAGAATAAAGCAAACCCATAGAAATTGTGCCACATATGACTTAAATGCTTCCTGCAGAGGCCTTCGTCATATTTTAGCTTGGGACGGAGAGATTCTTCGTGGTATGGAAGAGAGAGGGAAGACTTATCTCCTGAACAAGAAAGAGCACTGATTCAGTTAATAGCCTTTCGTAATGCTCTTTTGATGAGCCCTTTTCTCTACAGACTTTTAACGGGCTTTCTTCAAAGAGCTTTTACCATTTTTCCAAGAGGGGGAAGAGACAATTTTCCCGGAAAGTGGATATGCTCAAAATCCTCTTATTCCCTGAGATGGCTTATAAAATGGAAGATGGAGGAATCCATGATTTCTAGATAAAAAGCGTTATTCTTCCTTTTGGCATGGCAGAATGAGATAGAAGAAAAGAATAAGGACTTTTCTTTAGTGGCGTGCTTTATTCCATAAACAAGATCATTTTCCTTGTTCTACGTTTTTATCCATCTTTCTCCGGGAAAAAGAAAGAGTGGACACTGCCGTGGCTCTATTTCGCTATTATTTTTCGATATGGCTTGTTATCCTGAAAGAGGAGTCGCTTCTTCCGGTATTTTCTCTTATTTATAAAAGTATAGAATGGATTTATACGGCTTTATCTTATGATAGAAAAATGCTTCAAAAAGAGGAGAGAGACAAGTTTTCCTGCTCCGAAGAGCCCAACTTCTTCGATTGTCGTGTTTTTCTGCGGAAAAGAAATCGAGCATGATGAAAAATAACTACTCTTTTGTTCTATAGACTCTGATTCCATTTTCAAAAAGAGAGTATAATGATACGGTTTTAAATGTGTAGGAAAGGGAAGGGTAAACGACATGGATAGATTATTTTGACAATGAGCAATGATACGAGAACACAGTCAGAGCACATTAAGGAAAGAATCGTAAAATTTATGCGAGCTCTGTTTGAATTATGGCAGAGCTGTTTGATGATTAATCATGCCAGTAAGGGTTTGCACTGGTTTCCATCCGGACACAGCATCTCGTATGCTGGGAGAATTAAAGGATGAGGCGGAAATTGTTATCGCTATTCACGCAGGAGATATCGAAAAGAATACAAGAGGTGACCTCGCATTACCTATGATATGCATGTTTACGTTTAATCGATAAGCTTTCAAGTGTACGGTCTTTATGTCGAGTTCGTTGTACTCACCTGTTTTACAGGACAGGAAAGTGCGATTGCCTCACCATTGGAAGCTTTGGGCATTAAGGTCTATCGGCATTATCCTATTCCTCTTATCCTTCAATGTGCCTTTAATTATCAGTGATGAGGGTTTCGGTAAAATGAGTTATACTCAAACCATACACGTTCTCTTATCGTAGTCAGCAGCACCGGGCCCGGGTTCAGGTGGAAATGGCTGTTCCGCTCGTCCCAACTTTGCACCAGAGCATAAGCGTGGCATTAACGCAGGTTATGCCAAGTTCGAGACCTTTCCGATTTGGAATATCCCCTTGCAGCATCCCGTTAACCTTGCCTGTGAGGGCTGCCACAGCCGATCGAATGATGCCAATATGATTGACCCCTATCACTTGGAAGCTTATGGAATTCACTGCCGTGAACTATAGCGGGGATGTGAGCTATCTTCCTGTTTTGAAAGCGATGTTTAATACTATTTACGGGCATTCTCTATGAGTCTCCGACAGATATGGGGGCTCACTATGGCCGGAGGGTGTATAGTGGATGATACTGCGGTAAGAAAGGCTACAGCAGGAAAATTATCCGTCGTTACTACAATGCCTTAGTAGGTTACTGACGAAAGGGAAACGGCAAACAGAATCTATCATTGAAAAGGTGCAGCTTTTCAATGGAAAAAGCCAATGAATCTGCTATGAGTTGAACCGGTTATTTCTGCCGCATGCCCGAAAGCGTGAGAGATTACCGGAGGGACTCCAGGCAGCCCATTTTCTCTCCCGACGGAAACTATTGTTACCGAAAACTTCTTCTCTCCTGGGTTCTTGCTCCGCCATGCTTTTAAATGCTTTTCAAAGGTATTGCTTGGGATTTGCTTTTGGATGAAATCAAAGTGGATCTCTCCCGGAAACGGTTGAACCGATACAGCATCTAAGATTGAACATCTAGGAAATCACAATCCGAGACTGCATACGGATGAAATCCTTACCGCACTAACGATTTCCGCAATAGACGGATCCCAATGCCTTGCGGAAAGATGTATGTGAACAACTCGGCTAATCTTAGTCAATGTGGAAAATGCATTCCACGTTATTTCCTAATCGCGAGGTTGATGAGGGACTTGAGTAAGTTGGGAATCCGAGTGACTAGTGGAACCGCAGCATCAAAACAAAAAGCTGCTCCATTCCTGTAAATAGAGAGGAATAAACAGTTCTTTTATTCCGTTTAAAACAGAGATAGAAGATGCTGTTTTTACAAGATATCTCCTATATAGTATTCTTGTTATGTAAAATGCTTTCTTCTCACTGCTCTCACCAGTTCATTCCATTTATTTTATCATTGTTAGGCATATCTAACTACTAAGCTCTGGTAAAATTATGGTCTTTGGTAATACATAGTGCATCCTTCTATGAGGAGTGTTTTCAATGACTATTCACTTGATCTAGAGAACTGGAGTCTAAGGGCGAAGACGCAGCAGCGTTTTAGCAAAGGGAGAAAAATGAGCAGGTTAACTCACTGTAACAGAAAATGAAGCGCAGAGAAAACCGTGGAAGGTCTTTATCGTGACCCTGGGGCAGAAGAATTCAAAGCTTCACAACCGGACTTGTCCTGTGGATTTAGCAGAGGCATTTTACAGGCCCGGTCACGCACAGTCTTGTGGAAAGTGTGTACAGCCCTGCAAGAGTCGGTTTAGGGCAGGTGTTGAAATCTTTTATGGAGACTCGCATTAGACGCAGGTTCCGCAGATATGGAAACTTTAAAGACCATTGAAAACGGCGGATGCCATTTATCATTCCGCTGGATTGTGCCATCGGCTTTAGCGGCAAAAATGGTTCTGCGCGGAATAAGAGTGTCTTTCATGACGATTGTGCTGGAGCATGTTCAGCATGGAAGATGTTTTGCAAACACAGTCAGCCTGTCTCCCTGCATTCTCTTTGTCCTGGCATGTGGATGTTCCTGGATATATTTCTCTGATCTCATGAAGGACGCTTTGCGGAAGCGGTTCAGCTGATTCGTAAAGACAATCGTTTCCGGCAGCCTGCGTGGCTTAATTCAGGTAAACACCTTGTGAGCTTCGCTGTAGAGAAGAACTATGAATGGTGATAAAGCCATCAATATTCGCGTGATTAAAGCGTTACGCCGTAGAGCACGAAGGAGAAATTAAGGTTCCGAAGATTATGGACAAGAGACCGGAAGAAGGTAGGCTATAGTCGGTAGGAGGACCTTCCGGACTTAGTGCGGCATATTATCTCAGTAATATGGGACATGATGTTGCGCATATGACGCACGATATAGCTTTTGGAGGAAAACGCTTCGACACGCGCATGACGATATGTTTCCCAGAGAAATCCTGGACCATGAAATTGAAGGGCTGATGAAAACGGGATTCAAGGTGAAACCGATATCAGTATCGGTAAGGATATAAAGTCTCTGCACAACTGAGATTATGATGTCGTTCATGTTTCATCGGTGCTCATACCGATAAGAAGCTGGAATCCCGGGAGGATGCGGAAGAGTTATATCCGCTGAGAAATGCTTCGAAAACATCGGGACGATCGTTATCCTGACTTCTCAGGCTTGAAGCGGTTGTAGTCGGTGGCGGAAATGGCAATGGACGTGGCAAGGTCTGCGGTTCGTCTTGGCGCGAAACCGTTAAAGTTGCCTACAGAAGAAGAAAGGTGGATATGACTGCCCTTCCGAGGAAGTGGAAGGTGCCATTGCCGACGGTTGTGATATTGTAGAACTTCATTCCCAGTTCGCATTGAGAAGGATGAAAAAGGACACTGTAAGAGTATTATTTTAAACCGCAATTATCGGAGGAGTTCGATGCGGAAGGCCGTCTCCAAAAGATTCCCAGTCACCAGAAATTGAGGTCAAAGCCGGACCGCTTGTACTTGTAGCAATCGGACGAGGAATTGATTTCCGTAAGTTTGAAGAGTATCAGGGTGTTGCCGACTGAATCTGGACGAATCAATGCCTTGGATGCCCTCTGCACTAAAAATGCCGAAGGAATCCTTGCCGAGGAGATTGCGTTACGAGGCCACTGACGGTTATTCGTGCTATCCCTGCAGGAAAGACTGCCGCGGGACAAACATTGATGAATATCTGGGCTTTTTCCATGAAATCGAGGTCCGACATTACCTTCCTCCGGTTCGTTTTTGATGATAATGCCCCCACCGGCGTATCAATATGAAAGAGACCGGCTCAGGAAAGAGTATGTGACTTTAAGCTCATGGAGTACGGTGACAGGACGGATGAAGAGACTTGCCAGGAATCCGGAAGATAAGCTTGCACTGTGATCACTTTGGTTATGGAATATTTAAGGAGGCAGAGAAAGCAAATGGTAAATTGTACGATAAACGGGAAAAGGTTTGTAGTGCCTCGAAAATACAACGATTTTGGATGCGGCAAAGGAAGTGGAAATAACTATTCCAACCCTCTGTTATTTTAAAGATTTAAACGAAATCAGCGCATGTCGTGTTTGCGTTGTGGAGGTGGAGGGAGATGAGCGACTCATGCCGCTTGCAACAGCCCGGTTCTCCCAGGAATGGTCGTGCACCAATTCCAAAAAGCAAGAGAGGCACGAAAAGTATAATGTAAATTAATTTTATCCCAACACAATGTGACCTGTACAACCTGTGTACGCTCCGGAAACTGTTCTTTGCAGTCTGTAGCCAATGATTTAAATATTGGTGAGAAAGATTATTTCCCGAAGGACTTGCCAAAACAAAAAGGTTCTAAAACATTTCCGCTGATTCGAGAGTATGACAAGTGTATTAAGTGCATGCGTTGTATTCAGGTTTGCGATAAAATTCAGGCACGCAATGTGGGATGTCGTAAACAGCGGAGGAAAGAGCACGGTAGATGTAAGAGACTTTTATCGCTTGAAGATTCCGCTTGTGCACTTGCGGGCAGTGCATTCACATTGTCCGGTAGGCGCGTTAAGAGAAGAGATGATACCGATCGTATCATGGAGGCTTTGGACGATCCGGACACCATCGTGATTGGCTCAAATTGCTCTCTATTCGCAACAGCATGGGAGAGGAAATTCGGCTTGAGGCCCTGAAGAAGCTACCGTGGAGCGTTTAGCGAGCTGTCTTAAGGAAATCGGATTTGATTATGTCTTTGATACCGATTTTTCCGCTGACCTGACTATCATGGAAGAAGCATCGGAATTTCTTCATAAGTTCACTCATAATGAAGGGCAGTTTCCCATGTTTACTAGCCGCTGCCTGGGATGGGTTCGGTTTATTAAGAGCCATTACCTGAATTTATTCCTCAGGTTTCCACTTCCAAATCACCGCAGACAGATGTTCGGTGCTGTTGCTAGCTACTATGCCGATATACTGAAAAGTCAGTCCGAAGAAAATATTTTTCCGTCAGCATCGTGCCTTGCCTCGCTAAAAAGGTCGAGTGCGCCTATCCGAATATGACGGATAAAGAGGGCTTATATGATGTGGACGTAGCGCTAACCTACAAGAGAAGTGAACAGGCTTATTCGATCCTTCCATCTGAGCCCTGATAAACTCTCCGACACGGTTCTGGATATGCCTTTAGGTATAGGCTCCGGAGCAGGAAACATCTTCGGTGCGACAGGGGAGTTAGTGGAGGCGGCACTTTCGTAGTGCATACTATCTCGCAACAGGAGAATCCTGATCCCGAAGCCTTCCAAGATGTTCGCGGAATGGATGGATGGAAGGAATCCAGCTTTTTAGTATTGCCGGAAATAAACTGAAAATTGCCGTGATACATGGCCTCTGCCAATGCCGATAAACTCTTAAAAGCGTTAAAAACCGACAGGCTCACCATGATTTTGTTGAAGTTATGGCTTGTCCCGGAGGCTGTGTGGGAGGAGGCGGACAGCCTATTCATGACCAAAAAGGAAAATGGCAGCGTTAAGAGCTCCTCGTTTTATATAAGCAGGATCGAGGGAAGCTTTGCGTTTCAGTCATGAAAAATCCTTCTTATTAAAAGCAATCTATAAGGATTATCTTGGAGAGCCTTATCCGGAGATTGCGGAAGAATTACTCCATACCGATCAAAAGGCTGGTTAATGCCTGGGGAAAAAGGAAGCCTAATATTTTTCGGGAAATTCCTGTTTCCATAGTGAATAATTTTAAAAAGAAAAAGATAGTTCATCTCTCTGCATAGGATTGGCATTATCGAATATAAGAAAAAGCTCGCTACAAAACATCGACTTCCATAGACAGGGGTAATCGTTGGATTCCCCGTGGAAGGAATTGTGGCAGTGACGAGTATCACCTCACGAGTATGCAGTATAGTGATTTTCAGGGTTATAGGACCAAAACGTGTTGATGAAAAACCGCTCTACAGCTAGATAAATAAAGGCTGTAGGGCGGTTAAATCTTTTTCAAAACAACTTTAAGGGTGGACAAAAACGTGTTGATGAAAATGCTGTAGAGCCTTGTAAAAATATGGGGATATGAGGATTTTTACTCTTCCTTGAAACTGTACATATTGGAGAAAATATTAAATGTATAAATTTTACATTTTATCGAAAAATTATGTATAGAAATGAATAAATTCTGTCATTTTAGACTTATACTTAATGATATTAAATGATATGTCTTTTTATTTATTGCAAAAACATGCAAAAATTAGGCTGAAATTCTAGATATTCTTACTGTTTCTTTATAAATTAAAATTTTTTATAAATTTGTGTCTTGAAACTCAATTCATAATCAGTGTATATTCAGAGCTAATTAATTTCACGGAAATCCTCGCTGCCTATATTCCGAGGAGATATCTCAGATTACAACCCAGCTTCCGAGGAGGATACTATGCCAAAGTATATCTTGAAAAAGAGCCATTATGTCTCTGATAACTGCATTTTTGGTAGCAACCATGACCTTTTTGTCATGAACATGGTTCCCAGCGGTCCCTTCTGGCTGAAAAAGCGGTGACTCCGGCAGGCACAGGTCGCAATGGAAAGCAAAATACGGTTTTGGATAAACCGCTCATCAAGCAGTATACGACTATATGACCGGCTTCTCCACGGTGACTTCGGTCTTTCCATTAAGAAGAGGGAAGAACCGTGGCACAAATCATTGCTGTAAAGTTTCCGGTTTCTGCTCGTATAGGAGGCATGGCACTTGTTTTGGCTCGTTCTTACCGGGTGCCTCTCAGTGCGGTTGCCGCCTTCAACAGAGGAAAGTTTTTGGATAATCTCATCATTGTTTCTATCCACGGCGGAATCGCTATTCTTCCTTCTTATCCTCCACTTTTGGTTTACGTCTTACAACAAAAACTTCATTTATTACCTTCTTTAGGCTTTAAAGGATGCGAGAAGTTATGTGATGCCGGTCATTGCCTGGCTTTACTATCCCAGTTTTTATATGGCTCGTCTTATGCGCTCATCCATGCTGGACGTTATGGACAGGACTATATGAGAACGGCAAGAGCAGAGTAATGTACCTTCAAATCCATTTTTAAACATGCGCTCCGAACACTATTCTGCTGGTTATTACCTATTTGGGACCGCATTCAGCGTCTCTTATGACCGGTTCCTTTATCGTAGAAAAAGATTTTCAATATACCGACTCGGTTCCGAGATTCGTGAGCTGTATCACCAGCCGAGATTATCCCATGATTATGGGAACGATCATTTCCTGGCCGTATTTGTTATCGTCATGAATCTTTTCGTGGATATTGCCTATGCTTTTCTGTCGATCCGCGTATCAAATTAAAGTAGGAAGGAGAGATGAGAGTATGGAAGAAATCAAGAAAATCCCTGAGTATGCAGGTCTCCATGGAGGATTTTATGCCTGCCTCGGTGAAGATAAAGAGTCCTTGGTCATCATGTGAGTTCGTATCGGTTTCTGGAAAGACGGTATTCGCAGATTCCGGAAAAACAAGATTGCCATGAGTGCCTCCTTGTTCTTTTGATTATGATATTCTGTTTTATCGTTCCCGCCTTCATCCTTATAAGTATGAACAACAGATGAAGGGCTCTGAGCGTTTTGGCTCCCATGCAATATTCGAAGGTGGAACAAGCGGAGATGGCAAAAGGAGAGAAGATTTTTCCGCATCCTCCTCGGAACGGATCAAAATGGACGTGATTATATGATTCGTGTTCTGTCGGTGGAAGAGTATCGATGACTGTCGGACTTGTAGCGTCCGTTCTGATTTTAATGATTGATCCGTGTTCGGCGCCATAGCAGGGTATTTTCGCGTGAATCATCGATATGATTTATGATGAGAATCGTGGACATTATCTATACCGTACCGGATGTTTGATTATTATTTTACTGCGCGCAGACTCTAAAGTTTCCATTGAAAAGCTCTCCATGCTTCTGCTTTTACCTGGATGCAGAAACTGGGCTCCAACATGATTTCCATGTTTATCGTATTTTGCTTTTCTACTCATCGTCGGCATGGCTCAGAATCGTATCCGGTTCCCAAATCATGAGTTTTAAAAGCAAAGTGAGTATGTTACAGCGGCAAGAGACTGGTACGGGACCCGGAAGAATTATTTTTCAAGCACCTGATTGTAAACTGTATCGAGTACTTTGATTGTGACCACTACACTGCAAATCGGAGTTCCATCTTTGGAATCCTTCCTTTCCTTCTTGGGACTGGGAGTGCAGGTCTGATGCCGTCCTCGGTTCTTTGGCCAGTGCGGCACTGAGACGGCTTTCAGACCTATCCGGAAAAACTTTTGCACGGCTTTCCTGATTTTTATCATCATTTTAAGCTTTAACCTCTTGGGAGACGGACTTCGCGATGGTTTTCTGATCCCAAGTTAAAACAGCAGTAAGAAAGGAGTGACATGGCAGAAGAGTTTCTTGTAAATATCCAAGAAGAACGACTTTTCCTTCTTTACTCCAGCAGGAGAGGTAAAAAGCCTTAAATAATGTCAGCATTCAAAATGAAGGAGGAGAGGTTCTCGGTATCGTTGGAGAATCAGGTTCAGGAAAATCCGTTGCAGCCTATTCCATTATGGGTCTACTGCGCAAAACGGAAAAATTGTAGGCGGAACCGTAGATTTTTAACGGACATGCCATTCAGAGATATGACGGAAAAAGAGCTCCGTAAGATCTCGGGGAAATGAGGTCATATTTTTTCCGGATCCCATGACTCATTAAACCCGGGTGGACTATCGGAAACCAAAATTGCGGGAGGGTCATGTCTCCATACGGATAAGAAGGGAGAAAGCGGCGAGAGATAGAGCGAAAGAGCTTCTGGAACTGGTTGGCATCAACGAACCGGAGAAAAGACTCAGCAGTATCCGTCACGAGCTTTCCGGCGGTATGCGTCAAAGAGTGATGATTGCCACCGCTTTCAGCCTGTGAACCGAAACTTCTATTGCGGATGAGCAGACGACTGCTCTGGATGTGACGATTCAGGCTCAAATTCTGGAGCTTATGCAGAATTAAAAAGAAACTCGGCATGGAATCATCATGATCACCATGATCTCGGAGTAGTAGCCTCTATGTGTGATTATGTTGCGGTAATGTATGCCGGTGAAAGTATGTGAATACGGTACAACCGATGATATTTTTCTACAATCCAAAACACGAATATACCAAGGGACTTCTCCGGTCTATTCCGAAGTTTCATGAGAAGGATTATTCTAGGCTGGTTCCGATTGACGGGCAACCTGTGGATTTATTAAATCCGCCGAAAGGGTCTGGCTTTTGCACCCAAGGTGTCATCTTGCATGAAGATTTGTTTTGGAAGTAAAGCCTGAAAAGAATTATTACGAGGCGTCACATTATGCCGAGATGCCTATTACAGCAAAAAGAGGATTTCTTAAGAAACACCGGAAAGGGGAAGTATAATGGCGGATCATTTACTCGAACTCAGTCATTTAAAAGCAGTATTTTCATCGTTGCCGCAGTAAAAAGTGGTTAAGGCAGTGGATGATGTTTCCTTCTTCATCAATCAAGGAGAAAACCCTCGGTCTTGTTGGAGAATCCGGCTGTGGAAAAACGACCACAGTAGATCGATTTTGACGACTCCATGAGCCTACAGAAGGGAAAAATCATCTAAGACGGAGGAGTGATTTTTGATTCTGAAAAGGGAATCAAGAAAAACATGCTTCCTTACAGAAGAAAGATGCAAATGGTTTTCCAGGATCCTCATGCGTCGCTTGATCCCAGAATGACCGTTGAGGATATTGTAGGAGAAGCTATTGATTCCACAAGCTTTTGTAAGAATAAGAAGGAGAGAAGAGAGATTTTATCCCTCCTTTTCTACAGTGAGGACTGAACTCGAGCATGCGAACCGTTATCCGCACGAGTTCTCCGGAGGGCAGAGACAAAGAATAAGATTGCCAGAGCGCTTGCCGTAAATCCCGAGTTTATTGTCTCGTGATGAGCCGAGTATCGGCTCTTGACGTCTCCATTCAGGCGTAGATTTGTGAATATGTTTGAGGATTTGCAGGAAAAGTTCGACGAGCTTATCTCTTTATTGCGCACGACCTTTCCATTGTAAATCATCTTCCATCGAATCGAAGTCATGTATCTGGGACACTCATGAACTTGCGGACAGCGACCAAATCACCTTCCACCTCGATGCATCCCTATGCAGATCCCTTATCTCGGCAGTACTGATTGCCGATCCGAAGGTAGCCAGAGCTTCGCATAGAATTATTCTAGCGGAGATGTACCGTCTCCTCTAAAATCCGCCTTCGGGTTGCCCTTTTCCGACCTGCTGTCCCTATGCGGATGAACACTGCATCGGAAACACCGAAAATTCAAGGAAGAGCAAACGGGACATTTTGTAGCTTCATCATTTAGACAGCTAAATTAGTTACCTGCTATCTTACGGGATAGTGTTGATACAGAAAAGGAGGGTATATGATTAATTAGTGCTATGCTCCTTGCTGCAGTTTTACTTTTCAGCTTGTGGCGGAGCAAAGACTGTTGACGGCACAGTCCGGCAGTGATGCGGCAAGTGAACAAACTGCGGAAAAAGACCTCTGCCGGCGGCTCTATCGATGTGCAGATCGGTTCTTCTCCGGAGACCATGGATCCGGCTTTGAATTCCGCTGCCGATGCGGGCCAACATGATTCTTCATGCGTTTACGGGACTTCTTACGGTAGACAAGAATCAAAACATTGTGGGCGGTCTTGCAGAGAATGGGAAACTTCGAAGACGGTTAACCTGGACCTTCCACCTCTGCCCGACTTCAGAAAGTGGTCTGACGGATCCGACTTAACAGCAGAGGACTTTTGGTCTACAGCTGGAAGAGACGCGATCCTTCCCCTGCGGCTCCTTATGGCTATGATTTATTGAATATGACTGAAGGCTATGATAAGGCCGCAAAGGTGACACGGATAGCTTGAGCTGTTTCAGCACCGGACAGCAGTACTTTGTAGTAAAGCTAGCAATCCTGCACTCATTTTGATAAAATTGCTCATCCTCCACATCTCCGGTACAAAAGGTACCGTTGACAATGGAGACGAATGGTCTACTAAGCCGGAGACCTATATTACCAGCGGTCCTTATAAAATGACGGAGTATGTAGACGGTGACCATATTACCTTTGAAAAGAATGACTACTACTATGATGCGAGCAAATATTACCTTCGACGAGATTGTTTTCCATCTGATTTCTGATGATAATGCGGCATCTACGCATATAATCAGGAGAACTCCTTCTTGCCAAAGCGATTCCTGCCGAGGAAATTCCGAACTCTGGCTGAAAGAGGATTTCCATGTGATCCCATGATGGGAACCTACTGTGTTTCTTTTAATACAGAAGGCTCCTTTGACAACCTGAAGGTAAGAGAAGCACTGTCTCTCTGCTAGTTGACAGAAACTATGTTGCCAACACCATAATGCAAGGAACTTATTCTCCGGCAGTGAACTTGTTGGTCCCGGTATCAGTGATGCTGCAAAGACTCTCAGTTTGCAGGAGTTACTAGGGAAAAGTACGGCACTTTCTAATGACGACTATGAAGTAATTTTGTAAAGGCAAAGGAACTTCTGCCGAAGCTGGCTATCCGACGCGGCTGCTACGCAATTTTCCTATCTCACGGAACGATACCGGATATCATCAAGGCTGTAGCGGAGTATTTGCAGGATGTATGGAAGAAGCTTGGCCAATATGACGATTGATATCCAGAGTGAAAGACGGTTACGGCAAATCGTCGAAACGGAAAACTTTGATGTGGCACGCAACGGTTGGGTAAATGGACTATGATGATCCTTCCAATATCATTAACCTCTTTGAAACCGGTAACGGTAACAATGACGGTAAGTACAGTAATCCGAATTTGATGACTTGTGGAAGAAGCAAGAAGCACCGCTGATGTGGAAAACACTATGATTATCTCCATCCAGGCAGAGCAGGTTATTGAAAGGATTACGGTATGGTTCCTAGTAGCCCTCACAGCGAGTTCTATCTCAAGAGTCCGAAGCTTCAGAACGTATGTATTCTCCGACAGGATATTACTACTCATGTACGGAACCTTGGCAGAGTAATTTCACATAGAAATAAATCCGGAAAACTTAAGTTTTTTCTTTTATCACGAGACAAAGGCTCGGAAGAATTGCCGAGCCTGTATGGTAAACTAGGGCATAGAAAGAGAGGGAGAATATTATGGAGAAGAGTGATGTTGAAGCTTTCCGAGAGGCCTGGCCGGAGAGAAACATTTCGAGTTTTTCCGATGATTATTTTTAGAGTGGCGGATCAGATAAAAAGAGCGGTAGACAGAGGCATAGAAGTAGCCATGTCAACTGCGGAGGAAACTCTCGAGAGGAAGACAGTCCGAGCAGGTAGACCGCATAGCACGATCAGGTCGGCATTCTTAGCGACACCCATGAACTGCATCTATGATCGGAAATCTCCGAATCAAAGTGAATGGAAAGACAGAATTATGTCATCTTTTTCCATCTGAAGATATGAGTGAAGTCTTTTCCAAGGATGCAACGAAATGCTTTACAAAATGGAGAAGCGGTATTCTGTGCCTGTGGTACAGGGCATCCCTTATTTTCCACCGACACCGGCGTAGTGCTTCGTGCGCTGGAGCTCACGTAAGCGAAATCTTCCTTGCAAAGGCCATTGACGGGCTATGACAAGGATCCGAAGAAGTCTCTGATGCAGAAACACGATACACTCAGTATTGAAGAAGTGGTGGAAAAGGTTTGCAGGTAATTGACCTTTCACATCCATCCTTTGCTCTTGAGAACTGCCTCCTGATGTCCGTATTTTCCTTAGAGGCAGAGGACGGCATCTTCAAGGCCCTTCTCGGAGAGCACAAAGGAACAGCAGTTTACAGCAGCCAGGACTGACTTTTAAGGAAATATCCTTTTCGAGAACTTCTTCACTTCTCGAGCATCGCGGGCGTACAAAAAGAGTAGTTTCTCAATCATGAAATTTTCAAGTCTTGCCTGTTTACAAATTTGAATAATTATAAATTACTCTATTGGATTTTACTATTGCAATTCTCTATCAGAGTATATTCCGTTTAAGAATTCATTCTATTTAAAGACAAAATAAAATGCTAAAAATACGAAAGAAGAGGACTGAAAAGATGGATGATCAATTTACAATCTATATTGAAAAGATGCACAAGACCTACGATAACTTAATGAGTGAGCTCGCAACGATTCGTGCCGGTCAGCGCGAATCCCCATGTTTTAGATCGAATCACTGTGGATTATTGGTACGCAGACCCCGATTCAGCAGGTAGGAATATCTCCGTTCCGGAGGCAAGAATCATTCGATTCAGCCTGCGATAAGTCTATGATGAAGGAAATTGAAAAGGCAATCACTACGTCCGACGGAATCTAATCCCACAAACTGACGGACAGGTGATTCGTCTGTGTTCCGGAGCTTACTGAGGAGAGAAGAAAGGAACTGACTACGATGTAAAGAGAAGCAGGGCGAAGCCGAAAGCGTCGCTATTCGAAACATTCGAAGAGATGCCAGGATTTGGCGAAAGTTGGAGAAAAATGCGGAAATCACTGAGACGATTTATGCAAGACAGACGAAGGATATTCAGGAGCTCACCGACCACGGATTGGGAAGATTGATCAGTCCGTGGAAGCAAGGAACAAGGAACCTTACTGGGTATGATGGAAAACACGGAGCGCTTCCAAAGCATATTGCATTATTTTGACGGAAACGGTCGTTAAGCGGCTCGCGGACTTCTGAGAGCCCTCTACGGCAAAAGGCTGTGAGACCTTGGAACAGATTGTGGAAGATCAGCAAGACTCTGGCGTATCCTATTTAACCGTATACGGTTTCTCCACAGAAAATTGGAAGCGCTCTGAAGAAGAGGTTGAGCCGCTTATGCAGCTTCTGTTTCTATATGAAAAAGTTTATTTCGTTCCAATGCAAATAATGTGAAAGCGAAGATGATTGGCGCAGAGAGTCGTTTTTCCGGGATAGTCGGGGCGATTCGTGCTTTGGAAGAAAGTACGAAGGGCAATACGATGGAGTTTATCTTGCCGTAAAACTATGGCGGAAGAGATGAAAATCATTCGTGCAATGCATCGGCTTTTCTGCAGAGAATGACAGGGCGAGAATCTGAAGATGCGTTTTAGCTCATCTTACGGAAGAGCAGCTTTTAGCTTCCTACTTGGATACAAAAGATATTCCCGACCCTGACCTTGTAATCCGTACCTCCGGGGGAATTTCGGACTTGAACTTCCTTTCGGCAATCTGCCTGTTCCGAGTATTATATTACGGATGTGCTCTGGCCCGATCAGATAAGGAAGAGCTTTTAAAAGCAGAAAGTTACGGAAAAAGTGTAAAGATCGGCGGAGTAGTTATTTTTAAATAACGACAAACGATATCGCTTTACGCACGATACTGTTATGAATAAGAATCACTATGTTATAGAAACTTTTGAGCTCCAAGTATTGTTAGGTAGAAATGATTAAGCGAATAGTTAGATGGACAAAACTAAACGAAACGGAAGAAATATAGAGAAGACTAGGTATGAAAACAGCTCCCAAAAGGACAGAACGAGAAGAAGCTGTCCTCCTTTTTGTGCTGATTAGCAAGCGGAATTGTCTTGCTGCTTCTTTGAGTCTATCATCCTTCCCGCCGGAGGAATCTACTGCTATTTTCTTTTAATTATATTTTATCTGTCTTTGCCTCGCGATGAACTTCTGCATTGCTTTTTCCTTTCATAAGGAGAAAATGTCGATTTTACCTTACCTTTTTATTTCCCTGCATTACCTTGCAGCTTTACTATGGGAAGCATTTTGAAATGGTCCTTATGTTGGTTTATTTCATTCTGCTCTGTGTAGACTATGTCCTGTTTTATCCGGAAAAAGACAATCGGGAGATTTGCCTGTATTTTCTGATTCTACCCTATGCAGGAATCATGTTTTCCTACCTCTATCAGACAAGAGGAGTCATGCATGGAAAGATTCTGGTTTGTGATTTTTCTATCGAGCTGTGGGCGGATACCTGTGCCTATGCCGTAGGGATTCTTTTCGGAAAGCACAAAATGACACCGGTTTTAAGTCCGAAGAAGACCCTGGGGAAGGGGCTATCGGGGAGTTCTCAGTCTTTTTCTTTTAACTACCTTTACGGACTGTATAATAATCAAGTCTATGACGGATTTTTCCATTCCCCTGTTAAAGCTTTGCGATTTCTGTCGCCTTTTGCTTCTCCTTTTTTCCATTGTGGGAGATTTGACGGCTTCCGGAATCAAGCGGGATTTTGGAATCAGGATTACAGTAATTTGATACCCGGACATGGAGGAGTACTGGACCGTTTTGATTCGGCACTCTTTACTGCTCCGATTATCTACTTTGCTTTTGGTTCTTTTTGTGAAATAATGTCTAGATTGTGTGAATCGAGGATGATATGAATATTGTGATTTTAGGGGTCACAGGCTCCCATAGGCACACAGACCCTGGAACTTTTAAAAGACCATACGGAATATAAAGGCTTGCCCTTTCCGCCGGAAAAATATTTCACTTTTGGAAGAGCAGGCCGGGAGTGGAAGTCAAAGTATCTCTGCGTTTTCCATGAAGATAAAGCAAGACTTCTGAAAGAGCGTTTTCGTCAGGTTATAATCAGATGACATACGCTTCATTCGGAATCTGCTCGAGAACAGCATACCCTTACGGAAAAAGAGAGCGAAAAAGATAGCTATTCACCTGTGATTTACTCCGGAATGGAAGGCTCTTATCCAGCTTTCCGCCTTGAGGAAGCCGATATGATTGTAATCAGCGTAGTGGAATGGTCGGAATACAGCCCACTATTTCGGCTATTCAGGCAGGGAAAAAGATAGCTCTTGCCAATAAAGAAACATTGGTCTGTGCCGGGCATTTAATCAATGACTCTATTAAAAGAGTCGAAGGCAAAGCTTTTCCCCTATTGATTCCGAGCACTCCGCAATCTGGCAATGCTTAAGAGGAGAAAAGGCGGAAAGAAGTCGAGAAACTCATTTTAACCGCTTCTGGGAGGTCTCTTTCTTCGGCCTCAAAAGAGGAAAATGAGGAAAGAAGAAGAAGATGCCTTGAGCATCCCAACTGGTCTATGGGAAGAAAAGATTACCATAGATTCCGCTACCATGGTGAATAAAGCACTTGAAGCTGGAAGCACATATCCTTTTCCATATTCCGATTGAAAAATCCAGGTTGTCATTCTAGCGAGAGTATTATCTCATTCCGCAGTAGCAATTTCGAGACGGTGCAATCAAGGCGGAACTGGGAGTCCCTACCATGCGCGTTCCCATAGCTTATGCCGTTTTTGAAGAAGAGAGAAGATTTTAAAGGAGAGAAGCTGGATTTTACCACAGGATGTCTCTGCATTTTTATCCCCCTTCCTATACTCGATTTCCCGGCTCTAGCCTTTTAGGACGGCTCTGCAGGATTGAAGGGCGGATCTATGACGACCGTTTTTAATGCGGCAAATGAAGAAGCGGTTTTCCCTCTTCCTTCAGGATAAAATATCCTTCCTTTCCATTCCGGCTTTGATAGGCAGAGGCGATGCAGCATGCATGAGAAGGACTGGAAGGCTTACCTTCCGTGGAGGAGATACTTTCTATTGAACGTGGGCGAGAAACTGCGTAGAAGAAATGCAAATCAGGTAGAAGCATAGATCTTGGGAGAAGCCAATGAAGGCTTATATTGAAACTCGATTTTAGATTTTCATACAAGATAGTATAGAGATTAATGATTTAAACAAGTAAAGGAGTAATTTTGAGTATTGTTTTTGGCGTTACTTGCCTTATCGTTTTTGGTCATGAATTAGGTCACTTTTTGGCGGCGAAGTAAAGGTCGGTGTTTTGAGTTTTCTATCGAATGGGGGTCTCTGATTCTTTCCGGCGTCTTCCATAACACAAGATACAGCTTTAAAACTTCTCCTTAGGCGGAGCCATGCGATGCCGGAGAGGATGCGGCAGGCAGCGGTGATTTTTCGACAGCGAAAGGGGAAGAAGAGGAAGATGTACCTGGACTTTGATTTATGTAGTTTTTCCCAAGGAAGACTTGGAAAAATACAGCTTCGAGAAGAAACTCCGCTATGGCAAAGATTTATTATCTGCTTTGGCGGTGATGGCATAACTTCTCTTTGGCCTTTCTCTTTGCCATTATTCTTACGGTAAATATCGGTACGGAATTTTCCGATTATCGGAGCCTCTCTACTGTAGAGACGCTGGCTGATGAAAAGCGGTTTACAAGATGGAGATAGAACTGTAGCTATTGCCTTTTGCCGACGGAAGTAAACGCTCCCTCGCCACTTTTGCAGGAGCTGTCGATTTTTCTTGAGCTTCATCAGGAGGACTTAAGAAAGGGGATATCAAACTTACTGTGCTTCGAGACGGAGAAAGTCCTTTAGCCCTACCGATCCGGAAAGCGGAAGATATCGCCTGGGCGTACAATTAAAAAACGGAAGAGTAAGTGCGATCTATTTCAAGTTTAGAGTGGGCGTGCTACTACGAATTCCGCTTTAATGCGCGCGCGTGTCTTTGACAGCCCTCGGATGATTCTAAGAGAAAGGTTTCCAGACAGGATGTGATGCCGGTACGAACGTGGCCGTGATTGGCGGTGCAGTACAGCAATCCCAGCTCCGGAGGTCTTCGCCTAACGATATTGGTTTAATGAACCTTTCTCTTATGCTAGTGTAAACCTCGGGATAATGAATTTACGCCGATTCCGGCGCTCGACGTAGCAGAAGACTCCTATTTATTCTTCTGAGAAATGCTTCTTCGTAAACGCTTAAACTGAAGGCGGGAGGAGAGAATCAACACCGTAGGAATGGCTATTTTACTGCTTCTCGCGGTAGCAATCGTCTTTAACGATGTATCAACTTGTTTCGGGAGTGTATTCCAAGTTGTTAAACTAATCTGTAATACAGCTGAAATACAAAAAGAGAATGAGTAAAAATGTGTTTTAGTACATACTGAAGGGAAGTCTATAAAACAGTGTTCATCCGGTGATTTTTGAAATTGAAATAATCCAAAGCCCAGAGGAAAAACAATGATAAACGAACGGAAACTCAGAGTGCTGGAACTCGGAGCAAATGGACTTTATCGTCCCTTCCCTTAAAAATCGGCGGAGAGGAATCCCGTGAGTATCGCAATCGATGTGCAACACCAAGACGGAGAGATATAGCGTAAGTCTTTCCCAGATTCGCGCTTTGAAAGATTGCCGCGTGCGGATCTGGTGCGTTTAACGGTACGCACAAAGCAAAGCGGCATCGCCTTCGGGAAGATTCGAGAGGAATCCCTCTTCCCATGGTGGCGGATATTCACTTTGATTACCGGATTAGCCATACTTGCTATGGAAAATGGTGCCGACAAAAATCACTTGCATTAATCCCGGGAGGAACATCCAGTTTTCCTCTGATGAGCAAAAGGCGGTTGTGCTGCGCAAAGGAAAAAGAAAATATTCCCATTCGCATCGCGAATTCCGGTTCTTTTGGAAAAGGATATCTTAAGGAGAAAGTACACGAAGAGTCACGGCGGAAGGACTTGCCGAGAATCCCGCCTCTTAAGAATGATCGAGCACGTGGAGAAAACATGGGCTATCATAATCTTTGAACCTTTCGACTAAGTCCTCCGATGTTTTAAATGGCACTCATCGCTTGCATAAGATTGTAGCGCGGAGAACTGTGAACTTCCTTTGCATATCGGGATTACCGCGGGCACCGTCTGGTCCGGTAATATCAAAGTCCGCCATGGGACTGGCTCTTATCTTAAATGAGGGAATCGGAGATACCGTTCGGGTCAGTTCCTTTCTGCGGATCCTTGTAGAAGAAATTCAAGAAGCGGACAGCTGATTTTGGAGACGCTCGGACTGCTGTAAAGAAAGCGATGTTTCCGTAGTGTCCTGTCCCACCTGCGGGAAGAGACGGACGTGACTCCATATCCCTAGCCAAAGAGGTGGAGAAAGATTGCTTTTTCCTATCCTGATAAGTCCTCAAAGATTGCCGTTATGGGGTCGTGTGGTAAACGGGACAGGAGAGCCCGAGAGGGCGGACTCGGCATTGCCGTGGAGGAAAGGGTGTCGGTCTGCTCTTTAAAAGGGAGAAAATCATCCGAAAGGTGTTGGGCGGAAGAAGACTTCCATTGAAGCGCACTGCGAGGAGGAAATCGAAAAGTATTCATAGAAAAGCGCACTTTTCAAGTAGTTTCAAGAACTGAAAGGGACAAGACTTAGAAACACTCCTTTCATGACAACGGAAGTCAGTCGACATTACGTTAAAGCCGGGATCGCACGAAGATGAAAAATCTGCCGCGCAGCGATCATTTTGACTTATGAACTTTCACGCCATGGAAGAACTCATTCACAAAGCAGGTCAGGAGAAAAAGATTCAGATAGAAATTCACGAAAGTTTTCATCTTTCTTCCCAGTACAACGCGAAAGATTCTATTTGAGCAAGTTATGAGAGACTCCTACGATGAGTTGAGAAAAACAGTGTGCTCCATCAAAGTGTTTACAGAAGGGAAAGCTTAGAGTGGGAAGATGGAATCCACGCTAGCTCTTTTGCTAATGAGAAATCGACCCTTTTTCAAAAAGAAGTAGGAAGAATGTATCCGGAGCTCGCTGAGAAAATAGTGCATGAGCGTTGTGGGATTATCCTGCATTTCTCCATTGGCTATAGTCCCGAGCTGAATAAGGCGGAAGAAAAAGAGTTTGACATACGAGAGAAGCGAATATAGGGAAGAAAAGGAAAAGTTCAGGTCAATCAGGCCAAAATGCAAGGGAAAAACTCCGACAAGCATAGTAATGATAACAGTGAAGCCGGCAGCAAGACAGCGGTAAACAAGGAAAGACCGGAGAAAAGCCTAGGAAAGACTAAAGAGGAAGGTAAAGAAGAGAGTAAAGAAGAGAGTAAAAGAAGAAGGTAAAGCGAAAGACGGAAAGCAAGAGATAAAAGACAAAAAATATAAAGAAAAAAAGATTTCAAAGAAAAAAGATTCATCCTTTAAAAGAAGCTGAAGTAGAGGTCCTTTTAAGAGAAGCGATAGGAGGATGTTTATTACGGCAGAGATTTTCAGGACGAGTGTGCCGATTTCTTCAGTTGAAATTCTCCGGGACAAAGTGACGTTGCAGGGGATTATTTCTTCATGTGGATGAACGCCCGACCAGAGAAAATCCGGTATGGTCAGCACTACCTTTTCAACCTTTACGGACGATACCGAGCTCCATCGCCTCCTAAAATGCTTCGTTGGAAGAAGAAAAATCTGGACGATGCGGGAAGCTTTTACAGGTCCGGAAAGACTTCTCAACCGTAAAGGGAATGTCAGATACAGGCCAGTACGTACGAGACTCGAGCTTTCCCGTGTATTCAGCAGTCTGATTTTGTGCGGGCAAAAGCGAGTCGATCCATGCGAAGGAAAAGCGCGTGACTTGCATCTTCATGCCGCAAATGTCCGACATGGACGTTTACCGACACGCCGGAAGAGTATATTAACAGAGCTCTGCGAAATTCAGGTATGCCGGCTCTTTGCCATTACTGGGCTCCATGGCGTAGCGCGCAGTCTTTCCCGGATGCCACGGCACAGACGCCAGCTCGGGAAAGGAGAGCAGGCTGCAGTCATCTACGCATGGAAGGGTGCCTTGTGACCCCACCTCGATACCGTGGTGAGCGCATCTTTCCGAGGGACCTTCGTATATCCTGCAGTACCGTGGTCTTTTCGACCTGGAGACGACCGGCTGCGATCGAAGACATCCTTATCATCGAAATCGGTGCGAGTGAAGCTGGAAGACGGAAAAATCGTGGGATCGCGTGGGTCTCTTGTGAACCTCGAGTTCCCATTCCGTATCAGACCAACCGCTTTACCTCAGGTTGACGACTCCGCCAGTTTATGGACGCGGACGGCATTGAAGTGGTGCTTCGAGGGTAGAATATGTCGGAGACGTGTGTCTGGTCACACATATGCGAGGTTGACTATAACTTCGTGGAAAATAAGGCGAAGGCACTCGGCATTCCTTTTTAGAGACCGGTGACTCGATACGGTGGCTTTGTCAAGACTCCTTCTTCGAAGCTCCATCGTTTTTAAATTGGACACCGTTGCGAAGGAATTAAAGATTGAACTCTTTGCACCACCACAGGGCCGTAGACGATGCGGGGCAACCGCTACGCATTTACCTGAAAGAGTGGAGATGCTTGAAAAAGAGCGTGCGAGTCCTTTGGGGCAAAATAGAGCAGCCTCGATATGGACACCGATGGGAAAAGGTCAGAAAAGCTTCCTACCTATCATATTATTTTGCTTGCCAAAAAATGACCTTGGGCGACATCAATCTCTATCGATTGATTTCCGAGTCGCATTTAAAATATTTTGCAAAGCACCCCCGTATTCAAAGTCTCTTCTGAAAAATACAGAAGGACTGATTATCGGATCCGCCTGCTCAAACGGAAAGCTCTTTCAGGCTCTGATTCGCGGTATCGGACGATCAGCGACTTCTACGGTGCGATCCTTCTAGTGACTATCTGGAAGTCAGCCGCTGGAAATAACCGCTATGCTTTCTTCCGATAAGTACCAGTGCGGAGACGAAGAAGATTTGATCCAGTATAACTAAAGAAGATTATTTCCCTCGGAGAATCAGCTCGGAAAGCCGGTTTGCGCAACTCGATGCCATTATACGGATAAGGAGGAAGACATTTTCCGAAAAATCATCCTCGCCACAAAGGAATGACGGAAGAGGAGGATAGCTTCCTGTTTCAGAAGTACGGAGAGAGATGCTCTCGGGTTTTTCCTATCTCGATGAAAATACCAAGAGGTCGTGATTGATAATCCTCTAAGCATATTAAAACAATGCGAAAGGATTAAGCCGGTGCGATCCGGACAAGTGCTCGCCGTGATTCGAACTCCGATGAAACATTGCGAAATCTGTTATGCAAACAGCGCATAAGATCTACGGTCCGAAGCTTCCGGAAATCGTGGCAAATCAGCTGGAAAGAACTGAACTCCATTGTTTTCCGGCAGCTACTCCGTAATGTATATCATCCCTGCAGAAGCTCGTGGATCAGTCAATACGGACGGCTATCTAGTAAGGCTCCGTGGTTCGGTAGGATCTTCCTTTGCGGCGACCATGTCCCGCATTACCGAGAGTAAAATCACTTCCCCACTATATTTGCCAAACTGCTATCACGGACTTTTTGACTCGGAAGGGTGAAGTCTTGTCGGGTATGGCAGGCTACGATAGTCACCGCCTAAAAATGTCCGCACTGCAGTGCGGAACTGCAGACCAGCAGGCTTCGACATTCCCTGAAACCTTCCTCGGTTTTGACGGAGATGAGCCGGATATCGGCAAACTTCAGGAGAGTATCAGGCAAAGCGCATGCCTCACCGGAACAATTTTCGGCGAGAAAATACCTTTAAGGCCGGGACCATCGGTACGCTCGCCGAGACCGCCTACGGCATGATTGAGAATTACTACGAAAGAGAAGAGGAGAACAAAGCGAAATGCGGAGATTGATCGCCTTGTGCAGGGCCTGACCGGAATCGGAGAACTGCAGGGCAGCATCCGGAGGGCATTGTCGTGCTTCCCATGGAAGGGACATCAATACGCTGTACCCGGTGCAGCACCCGCAAATGATGTGGAAAACCCGATTATTACCACGCACTTTCGACTATCGCCAAAGATTGACCACCAACCTCTTCACTCGATATTCTCGGGCACGATGATCCGACCATGATAAAAGCTGCAGGACTTAACGGGGCCTGGATCGGTAAAACATCTCCTTGGATTCCAAAGAGTCATGTCCTTTTCCAATCTACGGAAATTCTCAGGGATTAAGCCGGAGGACATTCACGAGTAAAACTCAGTTGTCTCGGATCCGGAGTTCGGAACCGCTTTTGCGATGCAAATGGTAGTGAGATACAGAAACCGCAGTATCTTTCGACCTGATTCATGTTTCCGGTCTTTTCCGGGCCGATGTGTATCTAAACAATGCGCAGGACCTGATTTTTAAACGGGGATAACTACTCTCCGTGATGCCATCTGCTGTCGAGATGATATCATGGTCTATCTCTATGCATATGGGACTGGATCCTCCGAAACTTTTACCATCATAGGCGACCAGAAAGCATAAGCCCTTAAAGAGAGTGGTGTCAGGACATGCGACCACGGTGTACCGGAGTAGTATATCGATGCCTGTAAGAAAATCAAGTACATGTTCCCGAAGGCCCATGCCGCAGCTTATGTCATGATGGCTTACCGTGTGAGCTTACATGTAAAGGTTTTCATCGCAGAATATTACACGGCATATTATTCCGTGCGTGCGGACGGCTTTGATGCTGATAAAATGTGGCGGGGGTGGAGAAGTCCGCTTCCATGCAGGAGTATCTGGAGGAAGGATAAACTTTCCGCGACAGAAAATCTTTGTCTTCGTGATATGCGAATCTGTGAGGAAAGTGTATGCCAGAGGCATTCGCTTTGCCAAAACTCGATATCTATAAAGGCAAAGGCCAAGGATTTTACAGATTACGGAAGAGGAGAAATCATGCCTTTCCTTCAGCTGTATAGCGGGACTCGAGAGGCGGTAGCCCTCGGTCTTAGAAGCAAAATACGGTCCCTACCTTTCCAAGGACGATTTTGTGCAAGAACACACTGCCCCGAAGGCATTTGGACAAATTCCATGAATTAGGCCTACTCAGGAGAAATTCCTCTATCAATCAAATCTCTCTTTTGACTAAGAAGATTGAAATTTTGTCCCTTTTTCGATACAATATGACTATCCATTTTGTTATCAACAGAGTTTTCTGTGGGAACGCTTCAGACTCTCGTTGCAAAGGGGCGCTGAATAGAATAGGTTCTCACAAGGAGCTAAGATTGGAGGAAAGGTTTCTATGAAGGTGTATGATGCCGAAGTATTCAGTAATGTTGTTCTTTTAGGGCACGGCAGTGCTGGAAAACGACTGTAGCAGAGTGTCTTTGCTATGTGACCAAGGTGACAAACAGACTGGGCTAGCGTAGACGAAGGCAATACAGTTTCCGACTTTGATAAGGAAGAAAGAGAGAAAGTTTTCCATTTCCACTAAAGCTTTACTTCCGATAGAATATAAGGGGAAGACGGAGATTTAAAGATCAATATACTGGATACGCCGGGTTACTTTTGATTTCGTAGGAGGTTGAAGAGGCGGTCAGCGCTGCCGATGCCGCCGATTATCGTAGTAAACGGAAAAGCCGGTATTGAGCCCGGCACCGTAAAGGCATGGGAGCTTTGCGAGGAGAATCATCTTCCGAGACTTTTCTTTCGTGACCAATAGGATGACGATAAGGCTTCCTTCCGTCAGCTCGTTTTGGATCTGGAGAAGCGCTTCCGGTAAGTCCGTGGCCCTTTCCAGTTACCGATTCGTGAAAATGAGAAATTTGTCGGCTTTATCAATGTCGTTAAGATGGCAGGTCGCCGTTTTACCAATTTAAATGAATATGAGGCTTGTCCGATTCCCTGACCATGTGGAAAGCATCTGAATATTGCCCGTTCTTCCTTGCTGGAAGCGTGCGGAAAAGCTCGAAGCAGCTTATGGGAGAAATATTTGCGGGAGAAGAATTTAGCACGGAAGAAATTCAGAACGCTTTACGGGAAAATGTAAAGGCAATGTGTACCCCGATTCTGATGGGTTCCGGTATCCATGTGCAGGGCTTCACTGTTCTTTTTACGGGTTATCGATAAGTACTTCCGTCTGAAGGAACTGGAAGCTATTGGAGTGGACGCCTCGACAGGTGAGCATTTACAGCGCACTATAATGACGAGGGCAACCATCAACAACGGAGTAGGAAGACCATTGCGGATCCTTCCGCAAATATTCCTTATTTTAAGATTTGTACCGGTGTTTTTAAAGGCAAAGCTCCGAGGGTTTACAATGTCAATAAAGGGCCACTAGAAAATCAGTAGAAAGCTCTATGTTTTAAGAGGAAATACTGATTGAAAGTTCCGGAATTAAGAAGCGGAGACTTGGGAGCTGTTGCAAAACACAAGCATCACAGAGACCGGAACAGTATTGCGAGTTCGAAATGCGCCGATTGTTTATCATGCACGAAGCTTTCCACTCCCTTACGCCCATATGACTTATCCGCGGAGAATAAGGCGGATGAGGGATAAGCTCTCCACAGCTCTTCAGAGGAATGATGGAGGAGGATGCACCTTACGAGAGCGGATCCGGAAAACAGACAGAGCTTACTATACGGCATCGGGAGAACAGCAGCTTGAGGCACTGCGCAGCGCGTTTGAAGGATCGTTACAATGTTTCTCTTATCTTAACTAAGCCGAGTTTGCTTATAGAGAGCGATTAAGAAAACCGCCAAAAGGTACAGGGAAAAGTATATAAAACCGGCCGGACACAGTCAGTACGAGTGATGTAGTGATGGAATTCTCTCCGAGCTTCGACTGCCATCAGAGCTTATACTTTTAAGGAGCAGGTTTTCGGCGGAGCTGTCTCGAAGAACTACTTCCCTGCTAGAAAAGGGAATCCAGGAATCCTGCAAGAAGGGCCCTTGGCAGGTTGTATCCCGTATGGGTGTGCAGGCAGTCCTCTTAGACGGTTCCTACTGCCAGTAGACTCCTCCGAGCAGGCCTCTAAGACTGCAGCATCCATGGCATTTAGGGACGAGTTTTATGCAGGCAAATCCTGTTCTTCTTGAGCCGATTGCCCGCCTCACGGTGATGTGCTCGACAGCTACACGAGGAGACATCATGGGAGACTTAACGAAGGAAGGAGAAGAATTCTCAGTATGAATGCCGCACATGGCGGTAAGCAGCTCATTGAAGCGGAGCCTCCGATGAGTAATCTACTCCTATAATACGGATCTTCGCTCCGCATGCAGGCAGTTCCGGATCCTTCTCCGCTGAATTTGACCGTCAGAGCAGGCCCCGGTGATATCCAAACATCGTAATTCGAAGCGAAGGATAGAGCGCGGCAAAGGAAGAGTAAATAAAGAAGATACGAGATATAGATAAACAGCATGCCTTGCAGTAGCGCAGAGTATGCCGTTTATCTACTTTTAAACTTAAATATCCGTTATCTTTTACTTTTTGGCAAAAATTAGTAAAATAAGTAGAAAGATAATGGAGGAAAAAGCTATGTTTATATGATGCTGTAGAGCAGTTTTTAGGAAAAGGGATTAGTAAGACAGAGCTTTCAGAAACTTGAATCTCGTCAGAACTATTGCAAAAGATTTCCAAGGGACTGTCAAGCAGTATACAAAAGATTGCGAACTAGTAAAAACCCGACGGAAAATTTGATGAAGTGAGTGAAAATCCCAGCTGACAGCTTCTGTAGGAAAAGGAATCGAGCTCTTTCAGAGGTCTGTATCATGAACCAGATTAGAAATGACCTATAATTCCAATCACATCGAGAGGTCAGTTATCTGAAAGAGCAAACGCGATTGATTTTTAAAGAGATCAAAGTACGATTGACTACACAGGATGAGTGTTCCGGTGGACGATATTTTGAAACAGTTCACCACTTCCCGAGTATTGACTATGTTATTGAGCATGCTGAAAGATTTGCCTGAGGAAATCATAAAAGCATATTCACTATATCTCAAACATGATACAAGACTTACTCTGAGCTGGTTTTCGGTGGGAGTTATAAAAAGCGTGCCAATATGGTAGGGGAAGAGAAACAGCGCTTCCGAGTCGCCGGCAGGATAAAAACTCTGGAGAAACTATAATGCAATAAGAAAAGTAAAGTGATTGAGGATATTATTAGTTTCCATGCTGAATTTGAATATATCCATCCTTTTCAAGACGGAATGGAAGGGTGGGAGACTCATTATCCTAAAAAGAATGTTTGCTGACATAACATTATTCTTCTGATAGAAGATAAGAAGAAAAATACTATCAGGGGTCTTATCGAATGGCATAACAAAGGGGTTGGCTTATAGATACCTGTTTTGGATAGTCAGGACGCTTTTCCCGCTGCTATCTATGCTGATCCCAAATTCCTAGTTCTTTCTGTCCTCTTTTACGCTCTTTCACAGTACAGCTCACACGCAAGTTGACAGTTTAGGGCGAATAATTTATCATAACTCTTGTTGCTATAAAAGAGTCGGAAAGGGCTCTTTGTATCCTATTACATAATAGCGCAACAGGGTAAATATGGACTCAGTATGCGACTGATGCTACATGATGGCGATTTAGGCGCAGCCATGAGTAAAAAGGCGCAGTGGAAAGTCTTAGAAGAAGAATAGGCTCCTTCTTTTTGGAGAAGAAGTCCTAAAGCAGGAATTGTCTTCTACAGCTATGATCCGAGAGGATCGGGATTGTTCCTCGGTGAAAATATCAGTATTCATGAATCGCCTGTGTTATGGCGATTCGAAGAAAGAAAGATTCGAGCCTTGTTCGTGAAATGCTGGCTGTGAAAAATGAAGAGGCGCAGATGCCTTTATCTCCGCAGGCTCCACCGGTGCGGTGCTTGCCGGAGGGCAACTCGTTGTAGGGAAGAGAAAAGGGTGTCTACAGACCGCCCCTTGCAGCGCTCTATTCCGACTAAGAACAGGTTGCCTGCCCTTACGGATTGCAGGGGCAAATGTGGATGCCAAGCCGACGCTGCACAGTTTGCCAAGATGGGCGCAATTTATATGGAGGGAAACGCTGTCAGATTAAAAGATCCGAGTATCAGTTTAGTCAACATCGGTGCAGAGCAAGAAGGAAACAGCCTTGAAGATAGCTATGCAGATTTTAAAAGAGAAGACACAGGACTATACTTCATCAGTTCCGCAAGCCAGGATATAGTGGAAGAAACTGTTCTGTTGTTGTCTGTGATGCTACGTTGAAATGTTGTTCTGAATGTACGAGGGCTGTCGGAAAGATGCTCTTTCGAAATTACGGACACTATGAAACACAGCAGCGGTCCTTTGGCTACTTCTTATGCTCTTCTTCTAAAGCCCCTAAAAAGAGACTCAAAAATTTGATGCAAAAGCAGTACGGCGGGAGCACCTATTTTGGGACTTAAGGGCTGGTGATCAAGGTGCACGGAAATAGGACGGTAAGGAGTGCAACAGCTATCACAAGCAAGCAGGAATTTGCGGAAAAGAAGCTGACAAAGAGAAAATAGCGAGGCTATCGATGAAAGTAGAGGAACAGATGGAATTAGAAGTCAAAGAAAGATTATCTTGCAGAGAATTATCGAACATTAAGGAAGAGGATATCACGAAGATGACACGTTTTGTGGAAGACTTAAATGCCGATTCCTTAGATGTGGTACAGATCATATGGGAATCGAGGGACAGAGTTCGGTTGAAAATTCCCGGAAGAGGCAAACAGCTACGACGATTAAGACTGTCGGAGAAGCACATAGAGGCTAGTTTTAAAAGGCATTAGGACAGTAAAATGACAGAAGGATGAGGCGCTTTCCGCCTTTAGAAGAGCGTTTAGAATATCATTTTCAAAACAGAGACTTGCTGCAGCACGCTAATTCATCCCTCTTACTCCAATGAAAATGGGGAAGCAAGGAAAGCCTCCAACCAGCGTTTGAGTTTCTGGGGATGCCGTGTTGGAGCTTGTTTCAATACGTGCTACCATAGAAAGCCTGCCATGCAGGAAGGGCTTATGACGAAAGCTCCCGTGCCGCACTGGTTTTGTGAACCCGCGCTTGCCGCCGTTGCCAAGGCTCTCAAGCTCTCGGAGCACATCGTGCGTGGGAAAAGGCGAGGAGAGAAGGAATCAATACAGGGATTCCGTGCTTCCGATACACTGGAAGCGATTATCGGTGCCATTTACCTGGATAGCGGTATTGAGAGTGCAAGCTGTTTTAGCAAAAGAAAAATCTATTAAAATGATATTGAGAAGAAGCAACTGCAAAATGGATGCAAAACCATGCTGCAGGAATATTCTACGGCAAACATCTTCCTCTTCATTACAGTCTTTGGAGGAATCCGTCCATTTCATGACCGCTTTTATCGCGATAATGTGTATCTGGGAGACACTGAGTACAGTATAGGAGAAGGAAGCTCCAAGAAAAGGCAGAAACAGAATGCAGCTATACTTTGCTTTAGAAAAATAAAAGAGCGGAAACAGGGATGTATTTAAAAATCTATTGAGGGCAAGTACAGAGACTTTAAATCCTTTGCGAATAAAACCGTACTGGATTTTCTCCCGCATTGCAGGAATTGTGAGACCAGAACGGTTCAGGAAAATCGATATTTCCGATGCTGTGCGTTGGGTTTTGGGGTGAGACAAAAGGTAAAACAGCTTCGTGGTGCTTCCATGCAGGATGTGATTTTGCCAGGACCGCAAAGAAGACCGAGAAACTATGCCTCCGTGAGTGCATTTCACACGATACAGTGATCTACAGCACTATCAGCTTTCTATGAGAAATCACCGTCAGTAGAAGCTCTACGTTCCGAGTCGGAATACCATTTAAATGGTTCAGAATGTCGTCTAAAGGACGATTCGCGAGCTTTTTATGATATCGGAATCGGAAAAGAGGGCTATTCCTCATCGTGGACAGGACAAATTGATAAAATCTCTCCGGTAAAGCGGGAAGAAAGAAAGAGCCCTTTTGATGAGGCGGTCGGATTGCTGCAAGTCTAAAGAAGGACATCGCCGAAAGAAGCTGGAAGAAGAACAGGCAATCTGGAACGAATTCAGGACTTTGTCCCGAGCTCGAAAACAGGTAGGCCCTCTGGAAAAGCAATCAGAAAAGGCCAGAAAATATTTGAGTTTTTCGTGATGAGCTTGTAGTCTGGAGTCAACGATGCAAAAGCTTCAGATACGGAAAAGCTGTTGCAGAAACTGGAAGAGGCGGAAAACCTGAAGGCCTCGATGGAAGAAGAAGCTCAAAAAGCAAAATGCGCTTTCGAGTCCTTTAAGGCTTGAGGAAGAGCTCCTCTTACTGGATGAAAAGGGCAGGAAAATCCAGTGCAGGGAAACAGAGGAGGACGAGAGCAGGAGCACTCGAGGAAGAGATTGTCCGTTTAAAGGAATCCATCTCCGGAAAAGAAAGCTCGTCGAGGCATTTTCAGGAAAGAGTCAGTGCCTTAAAGAAGAGGCGTCATGCCATTGGGAAAATGGAGGATTTGGTTTCTGCACTCCTTTACTATGAAGAAGAAGTTTCAAAGCTCCTCCTCTTTAACACGGAAGAAGATAAGGTAGCTTGATATTCAGCTGATTGGACTCCACTATTTCGGAAGCCAAAGCAAATCATCCGAAGTACCTTTTATCCCGACTTTGACTTTGATGAGGGAAGCAGGAGAAAGAGGATCGGCGCTTCGTCTGAGGACTGCGAAAAATTTCCATGCGAATCGAAACGGAAATTCGTGCCTTAGAGGAGAGGAAAAGCAGGAAGCCTTTTCTCATTTACAAAGGAAAAGGGCGGACGCGGAAAAAGACAGTTACGGATAAGAGAGCAAGTTTGCAGGATTTTCTTGCACCAAAAGAAAGATGCAGAATTCAGCTGGAGAACCTTTCAGAATCTTGCCGAGCGCTATGAAGGCTTCGGACAGGCTGTTCGGAAGTGTATGCGAGGAGAAAGAGCGGGAAAAGGCTGATCGGTGTAGTCGCCGATGTTTTAAAAACCAAAGCCCGAGTACGAGCTTGCACTGGAAACCACCCTTTCCGGCAGTCTGCAAAACCTTGTTACGGAAGAGGAAGGGACGGCAAAGCGTCTCTTGAAAAGCTGAAAAGAGAGAAGCTCGGTCAGGGCAGCCTCTTTTACCTCTTAGTCTCGATTCGAAAGGAAAGAGACGGACGTTATGACAGCGTTCGAGGAGAAAAGGACTGATTGATGTATTTGCCGATTTTTGTTGAAGTACCAAAGTCCTGTGCAGGGCTCGAGAACTATCTTTATCGAAGGTTCTTTTGGTGGACAATCTGGACAATGCCTCTCCATTGCCCGAAAATATAAACATAGTCTTCGCATTGTTACCCTGGACGGAGAACTCCTCCAGGCCGGCGGTGCTCTTTCCGGCGGTGCTTACCGAAATTCCTCTCTCTTATTGGCAGAAAGAGGAAATTGACGAGCCTGTGGAGAAGCTACATGGCATGGAAAGGAAGAAGGAGGAGAGAGCTTCACTTCGCAAAAGAAGAGGAGGCATCAAGAGGATTTCCACTATTGAAGCGGAAAAAGAGAAGAAATCCTGAATCTGGATAAGCTATATCGGGAAAAGCTCTAACCTTCCAGAACAGTCAATGCAGAGAGGCAGACTCTCTCTACTAGAGTGGATTTCACCGAGCAGCTTCAGCTGACTACGGAGAAAGACTTGAAAAAGAATTTACGACCAGATGGATTTGGAAGAGGAAAATATACCGCCGGCTCGGTAGAGAAGGACCAAAACTCAGATTCATGCTTTTAGAAGAGAAGATTCGCGCTCTTCTTGAAAAGGAAGAAAAAGAAAAAGAAAGTCTCAGCGCTTTAAAGAATAGAAAGGGCCGAAATCGCTAGAAGAAGAAAAGCGCTTCTACAAAGAAAAGGAAGGCTATTCAGGAAGAGCTTTTTGCAAATTGAGAAAGAACAGCTCTCGACTGGAGCATCAGAAGGAAAACTGGAAGACCAGTTGCCCAATCCGCGTCACAGCTCTTTGAAGACTACGGAATCAGGGTCAGTCAGGCAAAGCAGTATTTCGATGAAAATCTCCGATAATCCTGCACTTCCCTGATTATCCAAGAGAAAAAGGCGAAAATGAAGGACTCCGGCCCATTAACCTGAGAGTATTGAGCAATATACCGAGGGTAAAAGAACGCTATGAATTCCTACAGAAACAGGTGGAAGACCTGATTAGTCTGGAGGGAATCGCTTCGAGAGATTATCAGGACTTGGACAGCGGGATGCGAAAGCAGTTCCATGAGAACTTCCACAAGATTCTAAGAGTCGCTTAATGAGGGTTTTCCGTGTACTCTTTGAGAGGAAGCGGAAAAATCGAAATGATGACAGTGAGGACCTGCTGGAAAGCGGCATTTCCATTATTGCGAGCTCTCGGAAGAAGCTGCGAATATGATGCAGCTCCGGCGGAGAAAACTCACGTGCCATTTCCCCTGCTCTTTGCCCTGCAGAGCTTGAAGCCCTCCCTTCTGTCTTCTGGACGAGATTGAGCGCACTGGATGACTCCAATGTGGTGCGCTTTGCAGTACCTCCATCGTTTAACGAAAACACGCAGTTTATCGTGATTTCCCATAGAAGAGGTACCATGGAAAGTGCCGATCGTCTTTCGGTGTTACCATGCAGGAAAAGGGCATTTCCACTTTAGTCTCCGTGGACCTTTGGTGGAAGAACATCTGTAAATCAATCTATATTGATATGGATTTAGTGGAAGAGCATTTGCAAGTGAAAGTAATTAGATATAAAACTATGGTATAAGGAGTAGCTATGGCGAATTTTTCTCAAAAATTTTAAAATAATCTCTTTCAGTCGGATCGGGCTGCCGATGAGGAATTTTACGAAGAGCTGGAAGAGGCTATGATTCAAAGTGATGTTTTATCCGCTGTATGCGGATTATTGATGCGTGAAGCGCGAGGCGGATCGAAAGGGCGTGAATCTTACTAAGGATGTCCAGAAGATTTTTAAAGGATTACTTTTTGGATACCATGTCGGTAGACGAGGATTACTATAATTTTGAAAAGAGAAGAGCATCATTTCCGTAATCGGCGTAAATGGAGTCGGAAAGACCACTTCTATCGGAAAGCTCGCTCTACCACTTAAAGAAAAAGGAAAAAGTCATTCTGCTGCTGCCGATACCTTCCGTGCCGGTGCGATTGAACAGCTTGTAGAGTGGGGAAATCGTGTAGGGGTGGACTGTATTCACCAAAAGAGGGTCTCGACCCGGCTGCCGTGGTTTTTGATGCTTTTACAATCCTTTTAAGGCAAAGAATGCGGATGTTTTAATCATTGATACCGCAGGGAAGACTTCACAACAAGAAAAACCTGATGGAAAGAGCTCGGGAAGATTAACCGTATTATTGACAGGGAATTTGCGGAAGGCTATAGAGAGACACTGGTGGTTCTCGATACTACCGGGCAGAATGCGATGAGCCAGGCCAAACATGTTTCAAAGAATGCTCTCAGGTCACCGTGTGGTTTTTAAGTAAAATGGACCTCCACAGCAAAGGACATGGCCATTTATCATTCAGGCGAACTCGGACTTCCCGTAAAGTATGTGGAGAGGGAGAAAAGATCGAAGACCCTAAGCGCTTTGATGCAAAAATATGTGAGGATATTGCCTTTTAGATATTTCTCACAGCTAGGTTTATAAAAATCGATTGTAGAAGTAAATTAAATATTAAAGACTCCAAAATCAGGCAGTATAAAATTTCATTTCTGCCTGATTTTATATAATGAGAAACAGTTACAATCACAAAATATCTCAAGAACTTTATAATAAAAATACACGGTAGGAGATTACCATGATTGAAGTGAACATATTACGAAAGATTATAAAGTGGACAAGATATATGGTTTTAACCATACAGATGACAATTTTGTGTTAGGGTGATTGTGGTTTTATCTTTCAATTGGTGAATAAGATAGGTGATATTGTTATTTTGCTTCAGAACAGAATAACTGGGATTCGTTTGTGAGCAATAGATATAGCTGGATGATTTCATCGCAGATGGAAGAAAGAGCAATAAATATGTTTGTAATTTTATGTATCAGATTTCATGATGGTTTTGCTCTATTTGATTATAGGTATTTCTATTTATTAGATCGAGACGGCGAGCAATTCGATATTTAACCGACATGATCTTGACGAAATATATCAAATAAAGCAAAGAACTATGCATCATTTGTGGTAAGCAAAATTATGAAATGGAGCCTATGTTTCATTATAGGTTTGCATTTCGATTTGCTAGGTTGGTGCTAGTCTTATATTAGCGGCTATTCTGAATACTATTCTAATAATCAAATTAATGGTATTTAGAGATCATTTTGAAAATGGTAAATAACCTGTCCGTTCAAAATTAATAGAAGAACTAGTCTCCATACCATAAACGTGTCCTTTCCACGCCAAAGAGTCCGAAGATAGTGTAAAAATATAGAACCATGAGCCATATCTGGAGCATTATAGCCAGAAGAAAGAAGTATAACACAATAACTGAGCATAAAGAGAGGGAAATCATTTGTGCAAAAACTCTTTGCCCAAGAGATGTTCCAGAGTCTATGAAGTGACGGAGAAAGTCTGCTGTACCTGTATTTGAAGCAGAAAAAGCTAGAGGAGATATTCTCAGGTAGGGGCAAGTCAAAGATAGCTTGGAAAAGGATACCAGTATCCGGTCATAGGTTATATGTTGGGTTTTGCAGTAGAGAATAAGAGGAGAACGCAGGAAGTTGCTATCAATTATTTTTATAAAAATTGAGCGATGCATGAGTTGTTTTTAAGCGTTGAAATTTCTCGAATATCCTCAAATATTTTATAAGGAATGATAAGAATTTTAATGATCTATTATACCGCTTGCAATAGTTTCAAAATGTTCCGGCTGAAAAATTATTAGGAAAAGTAGGAATGATTGATACGATAGAAAATTGTTTTATTGTCGATAGTATTTTTATGTTGACAAGAATATACTATAGATTGGCCTTAAAAAGATATAGCAGTGCAAGTTCATAATAACTTTGGTAGTAATTTATAGTACTGTAAAATTTCATAGGAAAAATAAGGCACGCAATGCCCCTGAACCGCTTCTCCGAAGAATTTCTTCGTAGGTAAAGAAAATCTGCTATACCGGAGAGCTGGCAGATTTTGAACGGACAGGATTATTTACCATTTACTCAAAACTGTCAAAGACAGACTTATTTGTCATGTCAAGAAATGAAAAATAGTTTAGAAAGATTGAAGTAAAATTTTAAATGAAACTTTACGAATCCACATGTCTCATGTGAGCAACTAAAGAAAAATATGGTGGAGAATAAAAGTCATGTTTTCGGAGAGGAGAATAATGACAGATTTGAGATAATAGATGAGAATACAAAATCTGGAAGAAATAAAACAACTTTATTTTGATGCCTTCCTTTTGAAGAGAGAATACCTTTTTATATCATGGTATTGGTCGGAAATGACAGAGGTGTGAGTTTTTTGTCAATTTATGATGATGACAAATGGCTCGATTTATACATACATTGGTGGAGATGAGCTTTTCATATTTTCTATTTTGCTATAGAAAATTCATTAAGGCAGAGCGGATACGGAAGTAAAAATATTGCGTGAGTACAAGAAGATGCATCCGAGGCTTTTCGCTGGCAATAGAACCGGTTGAAGAAAGCGATAATTTTAAACAGAGAAAGAAAAAGACTGAATTTTACAGAAAGAACGGTTTTGAAACACTTGACACAAGAGTTGTGGAAATGGGTGTAGAGTTTGAACTGATGGGTGCCAAAGGAATGGAAATAAAGGAAAGAGATTACGAAAACTTGTAAAAATTTTTGATTCTTTTTGAGCAAAAAGTGCTGTCTGTAAAAGAGATGAGATGCTGACAGCTATCAATTGCAAATTTTGTAGACAGTAAGGAGTTAATGTACAGGGCAGGAGAGGCAATATTTTATGTCGGAGACTGGAATATAGGTGATAAAGTACTTTGTAGTTGCTGGAAGCGGAAATAATGCAGGTGACGGATATGTGGTTGCAGGATCTGTTAAATACGGAAGAAATAGATGTAGAGATTCTTTGATAAAGGATAAGTTCTCGGAGGACGGACAGTATTATTTTAATATCTGTAAACAAAACGGAATAAAGTACAATATTTTTAGATGAAAGCATGGATTATGCTGCTTGTTAAAAAATTTAATTCATATGATTATATTCTTGATTGTATATATGGCACAGGCTCTATGGAGATGTAAAAGAACCGGTACTCTTTATAAAGGCTATGAAATGATCTCGAATGCAAGTGTGGTAAGTACAGATAAACTCGGGAATGAACGGTGATACAGGGGAGTCGGATATGTGTGAACTCGGATATTACAGTAAGTATAGGATTCTTAGGGCTTATTCAGCAAATGAAGCTTCAAAACATATAGGTGAACTTATAAATAGGATATAGGTATAATAATAGAAGATAAACTAAATGCACAAACATGTATTATGTTGTATAAATCAAGCGGATAATAGTGCTGCAAGATATTTGAGAATCAGTTAAAATTGAACAACTAAAAACCGTTTTTTACACGAGGGGTATATAATGAAGAAAATTGGAGCTAATTTAATAATTGCGTATTATAGCAATTGCAACATTAATAGCATGTAAAAAGCAAGAAAGCTGAGAAAGGCACTACGAAGTATCTGAAAGAGAGACTAAGAAAGAAGACGGCACCGGTGCAACCACCGGACTTTTAAAGATAGGTAAGGAAAACTAGAGCTACTAATGCAGACGACATGTATACTATCAGATAGGCGTGCATATTGTGAAGATCCTGCGGACGAAAATTATGAGAATCTTGCAATCTTGTTCCGGGAGATTATTTTTACAGCTGAAAAATGATGACGGAACATATACATGTGAAATCAACATCCTCAAAGATTGGAGATTATAGCAGATACAGCACCTGTCGTAATGCCTATAAATACCGGGGTATTCTGCACAGGCAGCTCTTACTGAATATAGCAGTGTTAAGGACTATACAGATGCAGGGTTTAGTGGCATGTACATGCCGGATGCAGAGGAAGGGATGCAGGTGCTCCGGCAGGAGTTACGGATGAAAGGCTGCGGTAAGATATATAAGGTACTGTGACTTTGAGGAGTTAAAGCTGATAGTTGATGTCATGGTGTAACCTTGAGTAGTCATTTATCTCCCGGATGGAGAGCAGATAAAAACAAGCAACGAATAGGTGGTGAGTTCTATGGATAGATTTTCAGAGAAGAGCCTTTCACTTGGAGATGCCATGTGTACGGACTCATAGATCCACGCACAAAGCAAAATCTTCTATATTGGAAAAAGGCACGAAAAACAGAGTGTTTGAGCATGAAAAGAAAAGCCTAGGTAGTCCAGATAGTGAGAAGTTGAAACTGGAAGACTATCACTAGATATCAAGGATGCGGACTTGGGGCAGAAAAGATAATTATAACTCAAACTTAACTGAAGAAGAGGCGTTTGCTGCAGAGGCATCTATTGATCAATGCATTCAACTCATGTTAGTGATGCGGGACTTACAAATATTCTCGCTGGACATCATTCGGCAGAGGCTTTACGTTGATGAGTATGAGAGCGATAAAACGGTGCCGCCCCGCTTGAAGAAAAAAGACATCAGGCACAAAAACTTTGTCATCAAAATAAACAGACTCTATCAGAGAGGTATGATGAGAAGGTATTATATGATGCTGTCTCGTGGTGTTTGAGAGCATCAAAGCGAAAAGGTTAAACAGTTGAGTATGTTTTCGGTGTTTACATTCTTTGATTGTGGCCGTGTATAAGCCATCAGAGTGGTTTGTATGTAAAGAGGCAAAGGACAGACTTCCAAGACAGGATATCGTTCTGACACCGAAAACTGAGAAAATAGATTATTCTTCGTGGATGAAGGATATGAACAGGGGCTTCCGCTTGATGATAATGAATCATTCTACATTGAAGTCGATAGCCGGACTGAAGTTAAAACCAGTCGGCACAGAACTGATTACATATCTGAACTACGGTAGAGAGATAAAATTCTAATTTAGTGAACAATAACAAATCATAATCTAATGGAATAGACAAATTTCGAAGTTTCTGATGTTGTAAAGGATGCTAAAGCAGAGCAGTTTAGCGGGGCGAAAATGAGGAAAAAGAAGTCTATGGCACTTTTTATGTCTCACTATGACAAATGAGTTTGTAAAGACTTTTTATCCTCTGTACAAAAAGAAGCGGAAGAGTTTAGTTACACAGGAGATTCCTTCAAAAATCTATGATGGAAAGAATGATGTAGCAACACAGGTGAGCCAGATTGAACAGGCGGTAACACTTGGCGTTGACGGAATCATCATTGAGCCGGTATCTACAGACGGTATCGTGAAAGCGGTAAAAGGATGCGGAGAAGGCCGGTGAAAAGTTGTTATAGTAAACCAGAGAATTAGTGATCAGAATGCTGCTGATACCTTTGTTGGAGCAGATAATGAATCTACAGGTGCTGCCTTAATGAAGAAGGTTATGGAAGATCTTGAGGGAAAGGGAAATATTGTTGAGCTTCTGGACCTATGGGACTCGATGGACAGGTTGGATCGTTCTAAAGGTTTTGATTCTGTCCTTGCAGAGTATCCGGACTAAAGGTTACATCAGACAGTGCGGATTGGGATACTGCAAAGGCATTAACACTTACTGAGAACTGGCTTACATCCTCTGAGATTCAGGCTGTTGTGCTCAGAATGACGGTATGGCTGTTGGTGCGACGCAGGCAGTTAAGGAGGCAGGACTTACAGATAAGATTAAAGTTTGTGGTGTAGATGCTACCTCCGATGGATTGAATGCCATTTGCTAATGGTGGTATGACAGGAACAGTTTCAGGGAACTGAGGATCAGGGTAAGATTTCTGCAGACCTTTGCTCTAATTTGATTTATGGACAGTCTGTTCCTAGGAAGTTATTGCAACGAATGTAGTGTATACCAAAGAAAACGTTAATGAAATTTTTGAAGAAATAAAAAGCTAAGGATAAGTTGAATAGCAAATTCGTTAGAGATTTTGAAGGTTATGAATTAAAAATAGTTTCGTATAAAGATGAAGAGGGACTGCAATTTTTGCAGTTCCTCTTTTTGTGCTCATCTACTCAAAAGAAGTTATTGGAAGGTTTTTCTGACTCGATATATATTACGATATATATTGTGATATATATCATGGTATATTTTATAAGAAAAAGGAAGGTGATCTATATGATGACTGCAAAGGTTTTTAAAAATGGAAGAAGTCAGGCAATCAGACTTCCTAAGGAGTGCTGATTTTCATCAGATGAGGTAGTGGTGAATAAGATAGGGTGATATTGATTATTCTGCTTCCTAAACAAAAACAAGTGGGAATCCTTTTATGAGAGCAATAGATATGTTCTCAGATGATTTTCATGGAAGACGAAAAGAACAAGAGATTCGGGCACAGGAGCGTGAAGCACTATGAGGTATATGCTTGACACCAATATCTGTATTTATGTAATAAAGCATAAGCCAGAAACGGTATTTCAAAAATTACAGAATACTAATCCGGAGGATGTGCATATCATCGGTCACATATGCCGAATTGGTGCATGGTGTAGAAAAGAGCGCCGCTGTAGAGAAGAACAGATTGGCACTGTCCATGCTTCTTGCAAATATGGAAATTCTGGATTTTGATGTGGATGCCGCTGATTGTTATGGAAAAATCAGAGCAGTTTTGAGAAAAAGGAACACTCGATAGGCCCTCTCGATATGATGATTGCAGCTCATGCGCAGTCTCTTGGGTATACAGTTGTAACGAATAATGTGAAAGAATTTTCCAGAGTGAGTGCTCTTAGAATTGAGAATTGGGTGTAATAGCTGTCAAGAAAAATACTTGACAGCTATTCTTTTTTTTGTTATTTTATTGCAGTGAGGTGTGCTATGGATGAATTTGTAGAAAAGGTAATCTATTCCTGCTTTACTCGGGACTTTTTAAAGGAAAACCAGAAAAGGTCTATGCCTATCACATATATGGAAGATATGAGCCTTTCGGAAATCGGCATAGAGATGAATATCACGAGGCAGGCAGCACAGTACTTGTACAGTAAAGCCGACGAACAACTTCGCTTTATGGAAGAGAATCTGCAGCTGGGGAAAAAGTGGTTGCGTATTCGTGCACTGGCGGAGAAGATTGCTGAGCAAAGCGAGGGATGAGGAAAATCAGGGAAATTAGCAGGAGAAATAATGCATGGCATTTGAAAGCTTATCAGAAAGACTAAGTACAATATTTCAAGGTTTATCCGGTAGGGGAAGCTCCGAGGACGATGTAAATCTGGCGCTAAAAGAAGTCCGTATGGCACTTTTTGGAAGCGGATGTGAATTTCAAGCTGGTAAAGGACTTTGTTGCCAAGGTAAAGGAAAAGGCCATCGGCGAAGAAGTATTTTTCTTCCTTAAGTCCCGCTCAAAACCGTAATTAAAATCGTAAAAGATGAGCTTACGGCGATGATGGGTGAGGAAAATACCGAGCTGAAGCTTGTCCCCAAAGTGAGATTACCGTCCTTATGATGGTCGGTCTGCAGGGGTGCCGGTAAAACGACTACAGCGGCAAAGCTGGCCGGAAAGTTCCAGAAGATGCATAGAAAGCCCTCCTTGTTGCCTGTGATATTTACAGGCCTGCAGCGATTGAGCAGTTAAGAGTCAATGCGGAAAAGCTCCATTCCCTTCTTTTAGTCTGGGAAATCAGGTTAAACCGGAGGAAATCGCCAAAAGGGCTTATGAAGAGGCGAAAGAGAAGGGATATAATCTTCTCATTTTGGATACGGCAGGTCGTTTGCAAATTGACGATGCTCTGATGCAGGAATTAAAGCGTATGAAGGCTGCCGTTCCGGTGGATTGGACAATCCTTACCGTAGACGCAATGACCGGTCAAGAAGCGGTCAATGTCAGTCAGAGCTTTAGTGAAGACATTGGCGTGAGACGGTGTTATTCTTACAAAAGTGTGATGGAGATACCAGAGGCGGTGCCGCTTTATCCATTAAAAGCAATGACAGGACAGCCGATTCTCTTTCTCGGTATGGGAGAAAAGCTTGCCGATCTTGGAGCCCTTCTATCCGGATCGTACGGCCGGAAGAATCCTCGGCATGGGCGATGTCCTTTCTTTAATCGAGAAAGCGCAGAGCGAAATTGATGAAGAGAAGGCGAAGGAATCCGTTCGTAAGCTTTCCAAAGGGCAGTTCAACTATGATGACTTTCATGGAGCAAATGAATCAGCTGCAAAAAGCTGGGCGGAATTGCCGGGATTTTAAAAATGCTTCCGGGGATGAATAAGGGCGATGCAGGGAATAGACCTTGAGAGATCTCGAGAAGAAGATGAAGCAGGTAAAATGCATCATTCAGTCCATGACCTTTAAGGAAAGAGCCAATCCGAAGCTTATGAATCCTTCCAGAAAGAAGAGAATTGCAAGCGGTGCCGGTGTGGATATTTCTGAAGTAAACAGACTGGTAAAGCAGTTTGAAGAAATGCAGAAAAATGATGAAGCAGTTCGGCGGAGGAAGAGGAAAAGCATGGCAGTCCGTTTGCGGCAGTTTTCCAGAGCGCTTCCAGGCATGGGTGTGCAAAAGGAAAGGATTTTTTAAACGGTTTCAACAGCATTGCTGAAGAAAATAAATCAAGTGTATTTTCAAAGGAGAAAAAAATGGCAGTTAAGATCAGATTAAGAAGAATGGGACAGATCCACGCACCGTACTATCGTGTAATCGTAGCAGATTCCAGAAGCCCGAGAAACGGTAGATTTATCGAGGAGTTAGGATACTATGATCCGACCAAGGAGCCTACTGTATTTAAGGTAGATGCTGAAGCTACAAAGAAGTGGTTACAGAATGGTGCTCAGCTGACAGAAACCGTAGCTAGACTTCTCAAGAAGTTTAACATCTAACTCTACAAGGAGGGGATGCTGTAATGAAAGAACTTCTGGAGACCATTGCAAAAGCATTGGTTCAGTTTCCCGAAGATGTTCATGCCGAAATGGAAGAGAAAGAAGGAGAAGTCTTTCTCACCCTTTCTGTAAATGAGCAGGACATGGGAAAGGTGATTGGACGCTCAGGCCGTATTGCTAAGGCGATTCGTTCTGTGATGAATGCAGCTGCATCCAAGCAAAACAAGAGAATATCCATCGATATTCAGTAAAACAGGCGAGATTTATCTGGCAGTTATGATAAGCGCTGTAAAAAGCAAAGCTAAGGATTTTTGATTGCTGTACAAGTCTGTAGAGCATAAGAACGCTTTGATTTTACAGCCCTTTTCTTTAGGAGCGGTAAACTTATGTTAGAAGAATTACGAGTGGGCATTGTAGGAAAGCCTCATGGCTTAAAAAGGGGAACTTAAGGTCTTCCCCACAACGGACGATCCGAAGCGATTTTCCGCCTTAAAGGAAGTTATTTTAAAAAGGAAAGCAAGGGGACTGATTTCCAAGGAAGAGAGAAGAGAGAGAAGCTTTCCGCTGTCCGCTATCATAAGGATACCGTCCTTTTTAAGCTTAAAGGGGATTGACAGCATAGAGCTTGCCGAAAAATATAGAGATTACTCTCTTTATGTCAAAAGAGAAGAGGCCTCTCCTTAGCGGAAGGAGAATATTTCCTCGGAGATTACCTCAGTATGGAGGTTTTTTTGTCGAGGAGAGGAGAGCCTTGGACAGGTCTCAGGGAGCTTATTGAAACCGGAGCCAAATCTGGTTTTTCGTGGTAAAAGGAAAGGATAAAGGAGTATCTGATTCCGCATGTTCCTGCTATCGTCTACTCTATAGAGAACAATCGTATCCATATTCATACCATACCAGGGTTACTCGAACTATGATGAAATTTACTGTACTGACCTTATTTCCGGAACAGGTAGAAGCTGCATTTTCCCACCTCATTATGAAAAGAGCGATGGAAGACGGGAAAATAGAGCTGAACTGCATCAATATCCGGGATTATACGAAGGATCCGCACGGACACGTCGATGATGCCCCCTTTGGCGGCGGAGCAGGGAATGCTCATGCAGGCAGAGCCGATTTATGAAGACATTTTCGGATTTGGAAAGAAAAAGATGCTCCCTACCAAAGGTAATCTCACTGTTCTCCGAGAGGAAGAATATTTTCACAGAAGATTGCAGAAGAGCTGGCTGGAGAACGTCATATCGCATTTCTTTGCGGACACTATGAGGGAGTGGATCAGAGAGCCTTGGAGCTTCTTAACGCTGAGGAGCTGTCACTCGGTGACTATGTTTTTAGTGGTGGAGAGCTGGCATGTGCCATTATGATGGATGCCATTTCCAGAGTAAGAGAAGGCGTGCTCAACAAGAAAGAGAGCTACGAGGAGAGAGTTTCTCAAACGGTCTTTTGGAATATCCGCAGTATACAAGGCCGAGAGATATAAGGGACTCACGGTTCCGGATGTCCTTCTTTCCGGAGATCATAAGAAAAATTGCCGCATGGAGACATGAGGAAAGTTTGAAGCTAACCGAAGAGGTTCGTCCCTGATCTCTATCAGCTCTACAGAGAAAGGAATCCGGAAGAATTTCAGCCTAAGAAAAAGAGAAGAAAATAGCAAAGAAAGAAAAATAGCATTTTTGCTGGAGTGTAAAACTTGTGAATTATTTCCTATCTATTACGGTGGATGGAATATAGGAATCAAATATCGGATTTCACTGTAGAAAAGGCTCAATTTTTATGCCAATGATATTCCCTGATCAAGGAGATGGTAAATGCTGGAAATCAAGGGCTTTGAAGAAGAGCTTTAAAGCAAAAAGAAGTTTTGAAAAATCTGAATCTTTCCATAAAGGAAGGAGAGATTTGTCTGTTTATTGGGAAATAATGGAGTCGGAAAGACAACCTTAATTAACTGTATTCTTCGCATGATCCAGCAGATGCAGGCTCTATACTCTTGGATGGGCGAGACATTTTTACGTATAAAAACGAAGAGTATTTTTCCAAGGTAAATGCTTTGCTGGAATCAGTGTGAATGTTTATGACTATCTTTACAGGATGGCAAAAATATTGAGTACTTTTCCGGACTACATGAAACTCGATTCCGGGAACGAGAAAATAAAAACTTATATTTCCTTTGTTTGAATTGGAAGAAGCAATCCACGAAGCTGTAGGGACTTATTCTCGAGGAATGCGACAAAAAGCTGGCTTTATTGATTGCCCTAATGTCTTCTCCGAAGCTCTTGCTCTTGGATGAGCCTACTCTGGGGCTGGATATTCAGAGTAAGTTATCTGTTATTCAGACATTGAATACCATTATAAAAACAGAGAAAAATTGCAGTATTACTCACTTCTCATCAAATGGATGTAGTACAAAAGCTGCAAAAGTAGAATACTGATTTTTAAAGGATGGAGTCGTCCATGCTTTTCGATAAAACAGATTACGAAGACAAAGATTTATATACGGTCTCTTATATAAAAGATAGCGTAATGGAAAGTGACACGATTCGGGGAAGCTTTTCAGGATATTTATCAAAAGCTATTATGGAAAATATGAAATTATGGAAATAAGAAAAAAGGAAAGAGACTTGGAAGAAATATTGCTGGAGGTTTTCCATGAAACTGATTAAGGCTGAATTTAAAAAAAGTCTGATAGAGGCGGCCAGCTATTATCCGGATTATATTGTGGGCCTATTAACCGACATTTTGTTGCTCGTGATAGTCATGAATACGGAGGGAGAACAGAGGAAAAACTCTTGCTTATCTTCTATGGGTTTGGGTAAATGGTGTTTTTATCGGAAGCGTCTTTATGTATATCTACAGAAAAGCAACTGGGAACTTTGCAAAACCTGATGATTAAACCCTATTCCATTATGCAAATCATTAGCGTGAAAACCTTAATCTGGTTTATGATTAACAGTGTAAAAGCCTTGGTTTGCATAGGGATAGCTTCTTTGTTTATAAAACTGACCTTTCGATTTGAACATTTTATATTGTTATCTTGGTGTGTTTTTGGTTGTATGGGAATATCCTATGTACTGTCTGCCTTAACCCTCATTTTTACGAAAATGGCTTCCTTTGTCAGCATTGTGGGGTATTTGTTTTTATTTCTTTCCGGTAGTATCCTTTCCTTACCGGAATGTTTGCAGTATACTAACCCGTTATCGGCAGGGGTCCCATTTTTATGCTCTCTTGATTCATCAAACAGCAGGTGTTAAAGATTTTTCATGTTACTAATTCTATATGCAGTATATTTCTTTGTAGGAAAAAGAAATTTTTGCCTTTGTTTTTCAAAAGAAGTAAACAATTTAAATGGACATATTAAGACTATAATGAAGTGTCTGGAAAATAGCATGTGTGTTGGAAAATGCATTTTTCCTTGCATTTTAGAAGAGACTGTGCTATTCTATACGAGTTGTTTTGTCATGACATATAACCCTATAATATGTTCCGCTGACGAGACCGTGTATGAACAGTGAAATTTTGGAGGACTTGTATATGTCAAATTTTGAAAATCATTAGAGAAATTGAGCAGGCGCAGTTAAGACAGGAAGCCTTAGCACTGTTCAACACAGGAGATACCATTGAGGTATACAACAAGATCAAAGAGGGTAACAGAGAGAGAACCTGATTTTCGAGGGAACCGTTTTAAAGATTCAGGGTGGTTCCAACAGAGAAACCTTTACCGCTCGTAAGTCCAGTAACGGTGTAGGCGTTGAGAAGACTTGGCCGATCCACAGCCCGTTTGTAGAGAAGATTGAAAGTAGTTCGTAAGGGTAAGGTTCGTAGAGCAAAGTTGAACTACCTTCGTGATCGTGCTGGGCACAGGCTAAAGTTAAAAGCTGCGAAGTAATTTAAAACTCATACAGTACAGGTGTTCCTTTCGAGCACCTGTTTTCTCAAGGAGTGTTATGAAAGAAAGAGACGATATTTCAAAAAGTTTATTCATACTCTGGTGGACATCCTTGTTCTTCTTCTTTGGCCTGGTTCATTGTCTACAGCTTCTTCTCCCTTTACCGGGTTTCAGGGGCACAGCATGGAGACAGCTCTTTCCACAGGCGATACCGTTCTCATTGATGAGTTGAGCTATCGTTTTATTAGCCGAAAGAGGATGGATATCGTGCTGTTCCAAAGAGCGGATAAGTCTTATATGAAACGGATAGTCGGTCTTCCCGGTGAAACCGTGATTATTCAAAAATGGAAGAATCTATATTAACGGAGAGCTTGGAAACTACAAAGATTTCTCCCTATCGCTTTACCGGGCTTAGCTAAGAATCCTGCAGAGCTTGGGAAAGACGAGTATTTCTTATTGGAGACAATACGGATTCCTCGGAGGACAGTCGTTTTCAGAATATTGAAATGTGCATTTTTCGCAGATTCGGGGAAAAGTATGGTTTCAGCCTGCTTCTTTGGAAAAATGAAGCTCATAGTATAGAAAGGAGCCGGAAGTGAAAATACAGTGGTATCCTGGGCATATGGCAAAAGCCAAGAGAAAGATGAAAGAAGATCTACCCCTTGTCGATGCAATTATTGAAGTGATAGACAGCCGTTGTCCTAACTCTTCCTGTAACCCGGAAATCGACATTTAGCTAAAGACAAGGCCAGAATCATGCTTTTTAACAAGGCTGACCTTGCAGATCCGGTAAGAACGAAAGAGCTTTATGGAAAGCTTTCAGAAGCAGGGCTTCTATACCATGGAAATGGACGCCAGAAGCCGTTCCAGTGTAAAGGGCGTAAATAGAGCTTGTCATGGAGAGCTGTGCTGTGAGAAAGAAAGAAGCAAAAAGGATTTCTTTCCCAGCATCGAGCCATGGTTCTCGGTATTCCGAATGTTGGAAATCCACCTTTATCAACGCCTATGGGAAAGGCCACGGCAAAACCGGAAATAAGCCGGAGTCACTCAAGGGGCACAGTGGATTAAGATCGGAAAGACTTGCAGCTTCTCGATACGCCGGGAATCACCTGGCTGAAATTTGAAAGAGAGTTGTGGGCTGAATCTGGCGCTCATCGGTTCTATTAACGATGAGATACTGCCCATAGAGGAGCTTATCTTTTTATCTTCTGAAAATATCTTACCCGTTATTACGGATCCGCCCTTGTTTCCGCCATGGAGGAAACGCTCAGGAAAGAAGAAGCTGGAAGCAATGGACGCCATTGCCGTAAAAGAGCCTGCATCAAAAAGGGTGGCGATATTGATTGCTGGTCAAAGGTACTCTGACTGATTCTGGACGATTTTCGAAGCGGAAGACTGGGAAGAACTCAGCGGAACTATCCTATGAGGCCTGGGAAGAAGACAGCTAAATGGAGTAGTATAGATTTATGAGGAATTTTTCAACGCATAAGCCCATGCTAATGCACGAATGCATTTTAATAGGATAAGATACGACCGATAAGCAAGAGAAAAGGAAGAGCTTAGGCTCGAGGAAAAGTGAAAAGAGGAGAGGCAGTTCTTAATTTACGTGATAGCTGGAGTGGATGGCCAGGACAGAGGCCCCTTAGCTACAGGCATGAGTTGCAGCCTGTGCTGTAATTCCTATAGATTATCCTTTTACAATTTAAAGTGTACCCAAAGATGTCCGAGAAAAGAAGAGAAGCGCTTTTGAGGACTCACAAGAAAGAAGCATTGCCTTTGGAATCGGCATTGTTTCTCGGAAACATCGGTGATCAACATCTTACAGGCAGAGCTATGTGAGCCTAATGCGAGAGAGAGCACTGCGAGGACATGGAGAAGCGTTTTTCTCTTAGCCCGAACATTCTTCCAGTCGATGCAGTGACGATTCCGGAATTTACCGATTCCGCAGAAGGCTATTATTCACGGTGACGCGAGAGTCTTTGGTCTCAGCGCAGCCAGTGTCTCAGCCAAAGGTTGCAAGAGATCATATCATGTACTGAATATGATGAACAATACAAATACGGCTTTTAAGCAGCATAAAGGCTACGGAACAAAGCTTCGCAGAGAAGCCATTCTTACACACACGCCCCCTGTCTGATACATAGAGAAGCTTTTAGAATTTTATACAGTTAAATATGAGTAAACTGCCAAAGAGAGATGCAATCCTCGACTGCAGACTTTCCTATGACAATCAGTGCTTCCAGCGAAATGACGCTGCAACGCTTTATCAGAGGGTAAAATCAAATCGCTGCATGAGATCAAAGGCAAGAATACCCCATCTTCTCGAGAAAAGTGAAGGAGAATAAGGCGCAGAATATTTGGAGCAGCAGAGGGTATAGTATTTTGGGCCGCAGTGCACGCTTTCACCATTTTGGAAACGGATATTATTACAAAGAGACTGGAGAATACCTCTGCTTTAGAAGTAAAGAAAGAGCGGAAGCTTCAGCTTCTCTGCGAAGCCGTGAGTCGGAAGAAAATCCATCTTCGAACCATGGCGGAGGGATATGGTAAAACAACACGGTCCTTACCATGTGACACCTTGTCGCCTTTGATGTACTTGCACATTTCTGAAGAAACAGAGGCTCATTAAGAGTGCATTTTAGCTACTGATAAAGGGTTTTGAAGTATTGTGGAAGAGAATAGCAAGAAGAAGGCAAGCAGAAATGCAATTTTAACAGGAGACAGACCCACCGTGGAAAACTGCATCTCTGGACATTATGTAGGATCTTTACAAGAAGAGTGGAGTTGCAAAACTCCGCGGACAGAAATCAATATTTTGATTGCAGACGACCCGAGGAGCCTTAACCGATAACTATTCGACAGCTGAAGAAAATCAGAGATACCAACATCATTGAAGTGGCTCCTCGACCATCTTTCCGTCGCAGGCTGGATCCGCTTAAGAGGAAGTACTATCTGTGTTCAATCGGCTCTTCCACACTGCATGCCCTGTCTTTTTCTGCTATTTAAATCTGGGTTACCACACAAAGACTCGACCAGCCACCCGACCGTGAAGGCGGAAATGTGAAAGCAGAGGGCTATGGCGGAGGAAAGTAGACAAACGACAACAGACGGGACTTCACTGCCGGCTTCTTTTACCTATCCGGTGTCACAGGCTGCGGACATTACTGCCTTTAAGGCGACAACCGTTCTGGTTGAGGAGAGACCAGCCTCCCATGATTGAGCAGACAAAGGGAAATCTGATACGACGCTTTAACTGAAGCTTTATCAAAGAGAAGTTCTTCTGGAGCCGGAGGATTCTTCTTTCAGAAGAATCCAGCCAGCAGGAGACTTCCGGGAATTGACAATGAAGCCGAGATGGTGGGATCCCTCAGAGAGCGGAATTTATCTTTCCGATGATGAAAAAGACTGTTAAAACAAAGATTATAGAGTGTGTCTGCGCTCCTTCCATAGCAATGGCTGCGTTGATCGTCATGTTGAAGGAAGCCACGTGTTACTTACCTCGATGCTCAAAACAAGAAGATTTCATGGTTCCTTCGAATATCACATCTCGAAAGGAAATGAAGGAACACTCTGGCAAAAGAGGCGGTATCTCGGAATGTAAAGCAAGTAGAAGTTCCTTCTCATAGGTCATGGAGAATAAGCTTTCTATCAGAGAAGAAAGAAAGCTCTGGGAGAATGCATCGATGTTCATGAGATTCTTTATCAAGGCACTGGAAAAAGCCAGAAAGGAAGCGACAAATGCTACCCTCGAAGAAGTACGAAGGACTGTTTGATGCGGATCAATTACGTAGAGAGAATACAAATCATTGGAGAATGGGATAAATGGGTACATGGAAGTCAAGAGGAAGCGAGGCCTTCTGAAGAGAGCTGAACCAGACTATTTCCTCTATAGGGAAAAAGAACCTAGCCTCATTCAGAAAATACTGACCCCGATTACCCTATAGAATTGATAAGAGCATAACAGATTACCCTTGCCTACTTTGACCGGAAGTCCATCAGGACTATGTGGAGGTGCAGGGATTCCTCGTTTGTTTCGATGCCAAGAATGTCACAAGGACCGCTTCCTTTGCAAAACCTTCATGCACACCAAAGGCTTATGCAGGACTTATGAAGCAGGGCGAATCAGCTTCATATCATTCTTTCCTACACAAAGAAATGAAACTATTATGTTCCTTCGGGAGCTCAACGCTTCACAAAGAGAATGGAAGAGGCGGTAAAAAGAGTTTCGCTATGATGAACTTCTGTGCTCACATCGTATTTACCGGAAAAAGGACCTTTTGGTGCACTTTTAGAAGCTTTAAACGAGGATATTTATTATTAATGAAATGTCTTCGGAATAAAGAAACAAACTTATATCATATTCTATCGGGTCGTGTTTATTGGAAAAAGAACTGGATCATGTTTTATTGAAAAAGAACTGATTTCATGTTTATTAGAAAACAAATACCGGTCTCATGGAAAGACAAGATAGAAAAGGAAGATGAGATGAATATTATCGTAGTCGGATGGTAAAGTCAGTCGAATTTAGCTGACCAATTAAACAAAGAAGGGCATAACATCACCATTGATAATGATGAAAAGAATTACGACAGCCGTGGACTTTTAGACGTCATGTGAATTACGGTAACCGCAACGCCCCAAACTCTTCGAGAAGGATTAGCGACGCGGATGTACCGATTGCCGCAACGAATCAAGATGAAGTCAATATGCTTCGCCTTTGCCAAAAAGGAATGACACTGCAGTACCATCGCAAGAATCCAGATCCGCAATATACGACGGAAATTAACATTTAGGATGAATTAAACCTCGCATGGTTATCAACCCGAAATGGCAACACAAGAGAAATAGAAAGACTGCTCTGTTTTCTCTTCCGCTATAAAAATACAGCTTCCAGAGAAGGCCTGATTTGATTCGGGCAAAAGTACCGAAAACAGTAACTGGGGCATCTTTTCCCTCAAATGAAATCGGTCTGGATGTCTTGTATGCTGCATTGAAAAGAGGAGAGGATGTTCTCATCCCAAAGGGTCCGACTGCTTTATGGCAGGAGATGAGACCAGTTTTATCGCTTCTCCGAAAGATATTACAGACTTTTTCAAAACTCGGACTGAATATACGCCCGTACGGGATTGCATGATTAGAAAAAGTAAGTGAAGAGCCAGCTACTATATTGCAAAATATTAAAAGAAACACACTTGAAATAAAACTGAAAATTATCGAACCATAACGTCATGAGTTTTGCGGAAGAGTTTCCGAAGGCAGATTATCAATGGAAACGGCATAGACCAGGAACCTTAAAGGTGAGGAATCGAAACCACAGATGCTTTTGTTCCTCACCGGTTTTGATGAAGAAAATACTACGTTGTCCCTTTATGCGGGAAAATTATCCGATACCCGACTAACAACCACAAACCATCATTTCAAAAACATCAATGAAATGAATTTGGGTTCCGTAATTTATCCAAAGAAATTATTGCAGACAGCATTGTTCGCTATGTTCAGCATTGAAAACCCGAGGTTCCAACGTGGGAAACCCTTTATAAAATCGCGGATGGAAGAGCGGCTATGGAATTCTGTTTTAAATGACCCGATTTAATCAACAGAAGCTTCCGACATGAATTTCAAAGACGGAGAAACTCCAGGAATCATTCGAAATCATAAAGTTATCAACGCCCAATGGTTCCGATATGATGAAAGTGAGATCGCGTAATCGTGTTACCAAGAATACCGGCTATAACGACTTAAGAGATATCTGAAGAGAAGGTAGAAGAGAGAGGTAATCCATTATGAACTTAGTATGATTGTCTAGTATTTTGGCATGGGTACTGAAAATTGAAGAATAAGCATGATTTTACCACTATTTGTTCCTCATTTTACAGAGAAAATGATATTGCGCTTTGCTTTTCTTCATTGAGCATCCATTTTACTGGGATATATTTTAACGGCAAAAACCGAAGAAAATTGCTTTTTATGCCAGAGAAGGCTTCGTGATTGTAGCCCTGCTGGGTTGTTCTTTCTTGGTAGGCGCTTTACCTTCTTATTTCCAAGAATTCCTCACTATATAGACGCTTGTTTGAAACACTATTTACCACAAACCGGTTCTTCCACTCTCAGATGTGGAGGCGCGCTGAAAAGGCTCTATTCTGTCTTTTCCTCACTGGATAGGGGAATGAGTACTTGTCCTGGTTCTACCGTCCTTCTCTGGGAGGCGGCTATAACATGATGATTATGAAAGGGGAACTCCAATCGGAAGTTTCCAAAATGGTTCCAGGGGAACGGATACGGCAAAAAGGCTTATAAAATTCACTATTCTGACCATTATCAGATTGTAATTTTCTCCTTCCGAATGCTAGCCTTTTGATGCCTTATGCATCTGATTCGGCACTGCGAACCGGAGGCTTTGCCATCTGGAAACTCCGAACGGCCGATTATCCCACGCTAAGCTGAAGCTTTTAATTACCGTATCTAAGATCCTTTTTGTGTAAACAACGTCATTACCTGATTCAGAGAAGGCTTGATGCATTTCTATTCGAAGAAGCCAGAGTACTATTTTATCATTATTGCGGCAAGCACTTTATTTATCACTTTGAATATCTTCCAGAGTATCGGAAGAGATTTCTTTGCTCTGCATCATGCTTTTTTCACAGTAGGAAGTATTATCACCACAACAGGATTTTCCAACTTGATTTTAATGAATGGGCATGCCTCCCAGATGGTAATTTTATTCCTGATGATTTACGGAGCCTGTGCAGGATCAACAGGAGGAGGCCTCAAAGGTATCGAGATTGATTCTTTTAAAAAGTCCGGAAAAGAGATGCACTTGATTATTCATCCCGAAGCCATCCGAAA
>BNJV01000203.1_pt1 | contig 55680 bp, 66 predicted proteins | sample 8540591 | NCBI WGS metagenome assembly BNJV01 (sample SAMD00202457, study PRJDB9452) | human saliva metagenome | host: Homo sapiens | reverse complement strand
AAAAACAATATAATGAATTTATCATTGAAAAGATGTGATTAAAATGAGACCTTATATATTACCTACATTCCTTATAATACTTGAAATACTTTATTTTATCTATATCTTGCGAAAAATAATGAAAATTTTTAGAGAGCGGGTTCATAAGAATACGGATTTTAGAAAAACTAAACTCAATCTTGATTTTTAAAATAAAAGAATTTTTCAGTTATATTATTTTTCTTTCTTCATTTGTTTTACATTCTTTTTGACGATAAAATGGTTTGTTGTAATTTTTATTACATTATTTATGATTTTTACTTATAAAGTTAAGAATATCATACGAAAAAATTTGAAGAAGTATTTGAAAGCTATGATCCTTCGATATATAATATTTATTTATCTGTCCTTCTCCGACATAAGTTTTAATAATAATCTGACGGTTGTATGTTTTAAAATGAAAAGGAGGAAATAATGTTAGAAATAATGTACTTAACATAAATTCAGAAGATTATGACTATAATATGATTAATCATGTCTATAAAACATTGTCTGAAAAATAACAGATGTTAAGCTTGATTTTTGAAAAGAAGTAAATTTGATAGCAAAAATATTTGAAGGAAGTTTTATTCTAAAATCTAACAGTGATGTTGTGAGTTATAGACACTATGAGTTTTTCTTCATCTTCTAGTTATGAGTTATTTAGTTGGATTTGAAGTAAGTGAAGATCAGGAGATGTATAAAAGTATATTGAACGGCAGTATTGCTGAGAAATATAGAACAGTGTGAAGATGAGGTTAGCGGACACATTATATTTTGAGAATGAAAACAGGGAGTTTACAATATTTTTATAGAACTTTTCAGGATAGAGTGAAAATGTTTTTATGTCACTTGTTAATAATATAAAGGGGAATATAAGAGATACTGACTGACGAGTTATTTTAAAGTTTAACTCTTCAAACAGAATAGTTTAACAGTATTTTCGTGATTAAGATTGATATTGGATAAATGTTTTAATGAAATTGAGAAAATATTTGAGATTTATCCCCTATTTGCAAAGAATATTTATCAGATGAAGCTGACGGCAACATCATCTTACCTAAAAATATTAGAAAGGCGGCATAAAAAGCAATATATACATCAATTATTTTGAAAAAGAAAGAGTATAAGTGAAAAGTTTAAATTTAATATATAATAAGAACACATGGTTTGTATGTACAGTGTTCTCTTTTCAAATTATAATAAGTCTAAAAATAAATCTTCTAAAAATTAAATGGAAATACTAGATTTTAAAATTCGGAGCGGATATCCAGTACTGATAAATGAGAGCAATTGATGATTTTTATAGTGAAAATAAATTACAGGATATTGATAAAGAACTGGAGAGCGGAAATTTTTATATATCTTTCTGAGTACAGGTTATTATAACAAAGTCTTTGTATAATATAAAGTCTTTCAGATGAAAGTTATAAGAATTGAGCTGAATTTCATGAGACATAAGAAATAAGAAAACCATTTGATAAAGGATTGAGTATATAGACTAAACGAGAGATTTGGGTATTACTGAATCTCGTAAATATGAGTTTTAATGACTGAAAATAATAATAATCTCAAAGAAAGCATAGAAACATTTTTGACGATTAATGATATTCCAGATTGATGAAGAGATAGAAGAAAGAAATTAAGGATGTAGAATTTGCCTGCCAAATGACACTTTTAGAAAACTTAGAGAGGGCATGTTTCTAAAATATAATAATGAATTAAAGAAGATATACTGATTACTGAAATAAAAGAAAATAAAATTCGTATGATAAAAGAATTTATAAATATTCTTAAGAATAGAACAAATATAAAAGTTAACAGTAAAGAAAAATATGGTATGACATGTAAAATTGCGGTGGAGAAAATTTAAAAATAAGATAAACTTAATATGAAATCAATGTAGTTAAAAGATGTAAATCTACCTAATCATTTAATAATAACACATAAATTTGACGAGATTTTCCTAGATTCGAGAACGAAAGAAAATAGATGAATCAAATGAAGAGTATGGGGAGTAAAATAATTATAAAAAGTTACTATGAATTCAGACATGGAAGAGGATGAAAAATGTTAGTCTTATTATAAATATGAAGATATTTTTCTGACTTGCTTACGTTTATTCCGAATAAGAAATGATATTTATTTTGTGAGTTTAAACAAAAACTTAAAAGAACTGTATTTTGGTGTAGTAACAAGATATACATTATATGCTTACAACAAACGAAAATACTACAGGATTTAAGTTTTGTTATTCAAGATGATAATTATTTGAACATCTAATTGACAGCAAATTACTCTCTCCCTTTCTCTTAATAAAGAGAAGATATATATTAATTTTAGGAACGAGTAAAAGAACCGCAAGGAGAATATTTGGATACTTTTTATGCTTTAATAGATGGTTATTTTTACTATAAGAATAACTATGATAAATATATTGGAGACGAGTGCAATAAATAAAGATTTAAAATGATATAATAAATAGTTTTGACTGAAAATTTTACGGTTGGAGCAGAAATTTTTATTTAAATAAAAGAAATAATACACATATTTGATGATGAATATGGAAGAAATTTATTTTATCAGAATGATTGTTTTACCCAAGTTTCTAAAAATGATATAATAAGGAATTAGAGTTAAAAGAAAAGAAAGGAAAAGGTCCATATGAGCACAAAAATTAGAATTGTTTTATTAAGGGCATAAGCACGAAGAATTAAAAAGAGTGAAAGAGTGATACTACTAGAATTTCAAGTTTTCAGAAAACTTACACGAACTAGATGAGCATGATGACAGATTTCTGGAAACAGATCTCTTGTCATGAAATTTCTTGAAATACTACTGTGTATGTATTTTCAGCACAAAGGTGAGATTCTTTTAAGAACAAAAATTGATAAAGCTTGAGAAAGAAATTAAAAGAGAATTAAAGAGTAAGAAATAAAAAGAAAGGACGAAATGACAGCTGTAGCAGGAACTTTTTCTTGAAAAGGATAATTTCTGTTTGCACGTGGGTGAGTTTGGATATTTATCTGGAATATAAAAGATAAAATGTTCGATTTAAAAATATCTTATTAATGTATTTAAAACAGATTTAGCATAAAACATATGAAAAGGAGGAATATTTGAAAATCATACAAAAAGTGTTCTAGATGGAGCAGAAACTAAAAAGTATATTTTTAAATTTATGGATCTTATCATAGAAATGGAATTATTTTGATAAAGTCAGGGAATAATTCGTGATAACTAAAAATAACAGAATTGGAAGCTGAATTTGATGAAGAAGTATCAAAATTTCTTATAATAGCATATACAGGTAATAAAAATAATCTTCAAAGATGAAGAAGATATCCGTTTTTATCGGAAAGCTAAAATAGCATTAGGTTATTATAATTCAGATTTGAATAGGATAATAAAACTTGTGAGGGACATATGTGGTTGAGGTTATAAGGTGCTTGATATGTCAGGAATGACAAAGTTCAAACTGTTTTGTTGAGGAGAAAAACACTTTCAAATTTTATAGAAACAGGTCTTTTTCAGTAGGAAGTAATGGACTAATTGATAATACTGTCAAGGAAAAACTTTATGAGGAAATAGAAGAAAGATTGGAAGATATTTATAAGTGAAGGATATTAAGAGAATTAGTTGAGTTTTTAAAGGAAGGGGATTTTATAGAGAAAATTGAGTGGGAACAGAAATGTTGTATTTTGACAGCATTCAGTGCCTTTTCACAAAAACTTACCTTTTTCAGTAAAAATTGAAAATCAGTCTTTTTCAAACTGTGCATCTATTGCCTTCCTTCAGAAATGAAGTTAGGGATGGAGCAAATTCATATACTGTAAAGTTTTTAGAAGCAAATGAAATAACACAGGAGTATTTTACTTTTTAATGAAGATGTAGTAGTGAAGCGATTTATATACTTATCCTACGACAAAATTAGAAAATGCTAAATTAGAAAGTTCTGAAGATGAAAATTCAATACATTTTTAAAAATGTATATTTTTCGTAAAAAGACAGTAATAAATTTTAGAACAAATGTAGATCTTAGCGATTTCATAAATTTTTGAGAAGTGTATCAATTGAAGATAATGAACTTTTTGTAGATGATGAGTTTGATAACTCAAAAATACCAAGATTTCTAAAATACCTTTATTTATGGTTCCTGAATATTATACATCATTAAATGTAAGGCTCATAAAGCCGCTTATAATAGGAGAGAAGCAGAATATACGTTAAATACAGATATACAGGAAATGGGAAAAATACTATATTATATGGAGCCTCTTTACACTAAAATGAAGAAGTCCTACAGAAATATTCACTTATGGAGAAAGAATACATTGATGAGGAACGTAAGGATTACCGGAAACAGCACTTATAAGGGATAACTACATTTTAAAGAAAAAGGAAAAGTTTTATTTTTCACAAGTAATATTGTTGATTTATTTACTAAATAGGAGAAAAATGAAAATTTATATGGATTTTATCACTATTAATAACAATTCATATATTACCAGGAAAAGTAAAAAGCCGGCACAGAATATATTTACCCAGAACATTTGAGACGATTACAAATGAAAGTGTAAAGAGTACACTTGATAAAATATTTTTCTGATTTTGATTTGGAAACAAAAATATCGGATTCTTTTGACAGATGACAATACAACATATGATTATATACATGAAAAACTTTTTAAGATATGGTAATATAGAAATTATTATTCATGCCAAGCATAGTATGTCAGAAACAAAATACGGGATTACTTCAGCTTTTTGATAAAAATGGTCAAGTGAGACTATTTCAAAAACAACACTATCTGTAGTAAAAGATCAGTTGAAAAAGTTTCTTACATTGCCTGGAAAGGTAGATATGACTGAAATTGAAGCTTTTAATATAGATTTTAATGGAAAAGTGTATATAGATAAGAAAAATGCTGATCTTTAAATAAAGAGAGAGATGAGGAGATATTTTCATCCCTATATGGATGAAATGGAGTAATAGAGTACCGTTACCTATATTTGAATTATATTGGGTTTCTGGTATTCTTTATCTATTCACAAGAAATTTTATGTGTTTTGTAATAGCGTGGCTTTTAATGGTAATTTGCCGACTTATATGCTAATGATATGTATAAAATTGATTTTGCTATTTAAACGCCTAAGTGAAGAAGATAAACGATGCATAATTAAAGGAGAAATCTAATGAAAAACTTATTCTATCAGCAGTGACAACAGTACTTTTTACCAGTACAATTGCAATGGCAGATATGAATTCTTCGTTGGAGGGGCTATGATTTTTATAGAAATCAAGCGACATCAAAAATAGCAAACAGGGAATAAAAATTAAAGCTGAATGAATTTCCATTTGAAAATAATAACATTAAGGTAGGATTTGGAATATCACATAATTTTAACATAAAAAGGAAAAAGTGGCAGTTTAAAATTGGGAAGCATGACACCGGTTTGATGCTGTAATTAAGCCTAGTGGAAAATTAATGATGAGTGCAAATTTTAATAAGTATAAAAGGCAGGATGGTCATTTAATTCAAGGTAATGAAAATTTTAAATTTAAATCAACTCCATACACTTAGGTATTGCGAGAGACTGAATGGATCTGTAGAGAAAGTATCGTGTAAATAAATTATATTTCAAATAAAAAGCCCTGCTTATACATCAGCTGGGAGTAACGAGTGGGAGTATACATTCAATAAAGAGAAACCATATAAATTGACGTCCAGAAGCAGTTCATGATAGTAATATAAAAGATATTCAATATTCAAAACCGGCTTCTTTGGAGATTAAACAGGTAGATACATCTGATAAGAATAATGGTGAAGACCAAAGAAGATAAAAAGAAAGAATATTGGAAATGGTTTGGATTTGATGAAGAAATAAACAAGTAATAAAAATTATTATAGGAGAATATAAATGCTGATGGTTATAGTATTGAGCTATAGTGTAGTGGTAGCGGTGGCGTTTCGGGCAACAGCAGCAGCTAAAAGATAATTTTAAGTGAAGAAAGCTATGTATCAGATGCAGGTTAGCTTATATATCCAGGAAAACGGGATGCAATAAAAGAGTTGCAACAACTTTTGATTTCTATACACAGATAGTACTATACGATTATTTATGTTACACACTGATTTTGCATACAGTGATAAGTATTTGATCCAGGAGAGGACATATTGTAGCAGTAATAGGTGGAGACCGTAATAGTAATTTTGAAAGTGGAGACCAGGAATTTGGTGGTGCTGGTACCATTCAGTATATACTATAAGACCTACAGATATAGATATAACTACAAATGTAAAGTGTAATGACAAATAAAAGAAATATATACAAATTTCGAAATTTTATATACCAACTCTTGAGATATTCCAATCCTCTAGTAAAATTTAACTTCTCCTGCAGCAGGAAATATACTATAAAGCAACGCTATAAATAATAGAGGTATAGAGTTCATTATCTAGGAATAGAAATCCTGCCGTGGTGAACTTGGAGTACGTGGATTCAAATTATACGATATCAAACAAAAAGTTTACCTTTTGCACCTACACGGTCTTTACGAGATCGGAACCGCTAAACTGTAATAATAATGCCGGAAGATATACAGCAGAGCTCAGTAATGATGGTAAAAGAGTCGGAAGTAAAGGAATTTGCAGTTATGACATTTTGAATGTAATTTAATAAAATAGTGGTACATAGATAACAGAAGCTGTTCTATGAAACTGAGGAGAAGTTATGATATAAAACATAGATAGGAAGGGATAGTATGAACGAAAACAGAGATGATAAATTTCAGGAAGAATATGATGTTGATATGATGGCTGATGATACAGAAGATATTGATCTCTTTTTGAAGATGATGATATGGGTGATTTATCTGATTTCGAAGGTGAAGAAGAACAGATCAAAATCTAAGTTTCTCTTTTGGAAAAATAAAAATACTAATTCAGAAAAGAAACCATGATAAAAATTTATAATATTATTAGGTGGAGTAGGAATTGTACTGATACTTGAGCTTCTTGCAATACCTGGAATGATATCAGCTGATAAAACAGCGATGTTCAGACTACTACAGAACCTGTGTATAAGAAATCCGAACAAGCAAACAATACAACAGGAACAGGGCATTAGGAATGTACCAAAAATATCTGTAATGTAAATAGCCATGTGATACTCTGAATCGAATAATCCTTCGAATATAATAACAATCCAAACTGTACTAATATGGCTATAAATCAAGCGCAAAATCAGATGCAAAATCTTCCGGGTGTAGCTGGTCATGAGTTTTCAAATGGAACAGAGCAGCAGCAGTCTGCTCCTGCTCAAGTATATTCTAATCCAGTTAGAGCGAACTTCCTGAACCTGTAAGACCTGAACCTTATCAACCAAAAATATACAGAAACCTTCATCAGGTTCATTAAATTCTCTAACTGGTGGAAATTCAGCGAATAATAGAGGATATACTCAGGGGTGTGGCGGTAATGGTGGTGGATTATATATAAATGAGTACAGGAACAGGACAGACTACAATTCAGGCTAATAATGGAACTGCTGGTGGTACTACAGGTAGTCAGCAGCAAACAGAGAACAAGAACAAGACCACAACCGGTAGCTGATGGAGTAAATACGTTTTCTCATTACAGCAGGGGAGCTATATTCCTATAGCTGTAACAACTGTCGATAAATAGTGATAATCCTTCATGTTTCATGGCTATAGTATCCAGAAAATGTATGTTTCAAGATGGGGAGACATAAAGTTCTTATACCTATGGGAAGTAAATTGATAGGAAACTATACAGCATTGAAAATAATAATGACACTAGAGTATTTATGATGATTGATAATACTTCAACTAATAAAGTTATTATGTTTGAAAATACGAATATAATAAATCTTAAAGGGAAATAAGACGAGAGGACAACCATACAAAATTTCTTCAACGTTTTGGAAAGACTCTTCTTGCAGTTTCATTTTAGATATTTGCTGATTTGATACTTGATTACAGAAAAGCAAGAACAATAGCAAATAATTCCAATAGAGTTTCTCAGGCTACATGGGAAGATTTGATAAATGACCCTGTTGGCTCTGTAAAAGATACTATGGAAACTATAGATAAATCATGGAATTCTGTAAAAATCGTATAAAATTCCAGTAGGAACAAGGAATTAAATGTCCTTACCGGAAACGAGATAGTTTTAGAAGAATATAAAGAAGATGAAATGTTCATCTTCTTTTTATTCAGATAAACATGTTAATACATTATAACATATGTCATAATTATAAAAAGCAAAAATTATAAATAAAACTTTTAATAATGCCTTTTCCCTTTGAAACACATCACTATATTTTTAAGACACATTATATATATAGTATGGAATTAACAGGAGATTATTGATAATAAAGTTTATTTTCATCATCTTCATTATATTTATAAAGAGAGAGAAAAATAAAGGAATTTTCATCTGAAATCTTTTTATAATATTGATAAAACATAAAAGTTAAAATACCTGATATCATAAATTGGATCATTTCATTCATTTTATCTACTCTTCTCGTTGAGAATAATTTTTATTTCTTTTTCGCGTCTATCATCAGTTAATATTCCTCTAAATTTATTTAAAGTAATGCATCAATTATTTTAGTGGTAATTCCTTTTCACTAGTCTACTATATCAAGATCATCTCTTGCAGTTTCTGGAAATATATAGTTTATAGTTCTCGTCTACGTTGTATAATACATAATATTAGCAATGAGGGCTCCATATTGATTATATCTCTAGTTCTTGTGATATTTTATTTAGGGTTTTCTACTTCGATATCTGATAATAATTCCATTTCCTCAGTAAAAGTCATATCATCTTTATGCCAACTCTATATATCTTTGCTATTTGGATTGTATGTCATCAGAACTCTTTTTATATATTACATTTTGTCCATCAAAATGAAAACAAATGAGACTGATTGTATTAATATAAGCAGATTTTACATATCTTCAAGAGAATCTCCTTTCCATTATTTATTGAATTTACTTTTAAATATTATATCATAGAAAACACTAATTTTGTCAAGTGTTTTAAATTTAAATAATATAAAATAATGAGACTTTTAGGAATCGACATCTTTAAAAAGCATATGATACTAAAGGATAAGAGAAAAATCATCAAGGAGGAAACATCATGGACGAAAAGATTGAATTTGGAAACAGTTGCGGCAACACTTATAGGCGTGCAGGAGAAAGTAAAGAAGTCTTGCATATCAGGCACTTACTGCGGCGAAGAGAGTAGAATTTGAAAATCGGAAGAATTCATGAAAAGCAAATGATGAGCCATGTAAAAGCTTACCTTGAAATACAGACTGATTTAGCCAGTAAAAGGAAGCGGGCAGGAGATAGTGTATGGGTCTTATAATGGTTCATTCTCAGGATCACCTGATGGATGCAAATCTTATTGAGGATCTTGTAAAGAAATTTATACACTGTGCAAAAGTTACATAATGATAAACAGAGGAAAGAAAATGAGATATTTTATAACAGAGCATGAACTGTCTGTGTAGTAGCTTAGTAAATTTTACAGAAGACTCTGTAATATCCGAAGGAAATAGAAGTTAAAGGAATATAGGGAGGATTTTGATTATGGTTTTGCATAGCAATAAGTATATTATAATAGCTGCTACTATGTTACAGATATCATGTGGAGGAATCCTAAAAATGAATTCAGGAGCTAAATTAGATAATACTAGAAAAGTGTGAATCAGCGTGACAGGAAAAACTGAACATAATTCTAATGCAGTGATTCCAGCACCAGACATTAAATCCGAATGGGATAGTTTATAGAAACGACGGTATAATGTTCCTGCAGGTTACAAAAGAGTTGCTGTTGAAAATGGAAGTTTTGCAGATTTTCTTAGAAAACAGAAACTCAAGCCTTACGGAGAAAAGCACTGTACTATAACGGACAGGCTAAAAGTCGAAGGTATATGACAGTGTAATTGATGTGGAAATAGGTGACAGGGATTTGCATCAGTGTGCAGATGCCGCAATACTCGTAAAGGGCAGAACCATTTCTACATCAGAAGAAGAATTACAATAAAATTAATTTTAATTTTGTCGGGATTTAATACCCAGTACAGCAAATGGATTACAGGGATACAGAATAAATCCAAATGGAAAAAGGCTCCTATTATAAGAAGACTTCTCCGTCAAATACTTATAAAAGATTTTACAGAAGTTTTATGAATATTGTATTTGGATATGCAGGAACATTGTCCATGGAAAAGGAAAGTGAAACCTCAGTCTCTGGAAAATATGAAAATAGGGGAACGTATTTATTATGGGAGAAGTCCCGGACATGCTTAGATGTGTGGATATGGCTGAAAATGACAAGGGAAAAAGATATTCATGCTTGCTGATCATATATGCCGGCTTTGTGAACTGGATTCTGATTAACCCTGCAGACGGAGATATGGGAGTATGGTATTCACTGAAGGAAAGACTGTACTGAAACTCCTAGATGGAGATTTCGATAGAAAAATTGAGAAAATTTTGAGAGTTGAAACTTTGAAAATAGCAGTAATGGCAGGAACTCCGTAGATACAAATATGAGCTGTTCTTCTTGATGGAATTTCTGAAAAATGAAATAATAAGAATACCGGTATCTGAAAATCCTGTAAAAACAGACAATATTTCAGACTTCAGAAACAGAATATAAGGAAAAGGTAATAAACGGTCATATAGACAACATAAAAGGTTGACTGCAATACTCTTTTTGTATATTGCAATTCGTTGAGCAGAGCAGTCGGATTTTTGAAAACTGAAAAATGAAAAATGATAAATATAGTTACTCCCATGCAGGGTATATAGGGGAGATAGCTGATAAGTATAAAAAGATAGCTGTGTTTGCTGCAAATGCGCAGGGACTTGCCGGATAGAAAATGCCATGTTTAAAGGTAACAGCTTAATATTAACATAACAGGAATGACATTTCTTGAAATAGTAAAGGAAATAGAAAAGGTACTTTGCCTGAGGTAATCATGAAAAATTTCATTTTAGCGAGCTTTGCAGAGTATCTTAAGAACTTCAGGAAATGAGGCAATTCTTCTTGGATGTACTCATTTTTCCATATATTGAAAATGAAATCAAGGAAGAAATCTGAAATGGAAATAATAAATCCTTCACAGAAAATGCTGGAAAAATTAAAGTGAGAATCATAAAAGATATGTAAAAATTGTTCGTTGGAACGGCAGTCAGAATAGCAGAAGGTCAGGACAGTTACTATATTAATTAATGAGGAAGAGACAGTATGGGATTCAGGAAAGACTTTCTATGGGGTGGAGCTACAGCTGCCAATCAGCTTGAAGGGGCATATGATGAAGATGGAAGAGGACTTGCCAATGTGGACTTATCTCCAGTTGGGGAAGCAAGGGCTTCAGTAATTACAGGTGAAAGAGAAAATGCTTGATTTTGAAGATGGATATTTTTATCCGGCAAAGGGAGCGATGAACTTTTTATCACAGATATAAAGGAAGATATTGCACTATTTGCAGAAATGGGCTTTAAAACATATAGGATGTCCATCGCCTGGACAAGGATATTTCCTAAAGGAGATGAGGAAACACCAAATGAAAAAGGACTTCAGTTTTATGAAAATATTTTTAAGGAATGCCGTAAATATGGTATAGAACCTCTGGTTACAATAACTCACTTTGATTTTTCGATACATCTCATAAAGGAATATGGTGGCTGGAGAAATCGTAAAATAATTGATTTTATAAAGAAATTATGTGAAGTGATATTCAAGAAGATATAAAGGTCTTGTAAAAATACTGGCTTACATTCAATGAAATAAATATTCTTCTGCACGCTCCATTTGTGGGAGCAGGCATTGTCTTTGAAGAAGGAGAAAACAGAAAGCAGGTTCTATACTGCGGCACATAATGAATTAGTATAGCAAGTGCAGTGGGCTACATCGGTCGTAAATTGACCCTGAAAATAAAGAGTGGGTGCATGCTTGCGGCAGGGAAGTTCTATCCTCTCGCTGCAAAGCCTGAAGATGTATGGACTGCATTTGAGAAGGACAGGGAAAATTATTTTTTATTGATGTGCAGGTCGGGAGGATATTATCCTTCATATGCCCTATAAATTTCTTGAAAGAAATAATCTGAAAATAGATATAACAGAAGAAGATAAAAATATTAAACGAAAATACGGTAGATTTTGTAAGTTTCTCATATTATACGACACGTTGTATTTCAGCTGAAGCTGATAAGCTTGGAGAAGGAAACCTTCTGGAATCGATGAGAAATCCATATATTGAAGTGACTGAGATGGGGCTGGGGACTTGATCCTCTAGGTTTCAGGACTACAATAAATGAAATCTATGACAGATATCAGAAACCTCTGTTTGTTGTGGAAAATGGTCTTGGAGCAGTTGATATGCCTGATGAAAATGGTTATGTTGAAGATGATTACAGGATAGATTACCTGAGGGCACATATAAAAGGCAATGAACGAGATGCAGTTGTTCTTGACGGAGTAAGATCTGCTCGGATATACAACATGGGGCCTATTGATCTTAGTAAGTGCAGGAACGGGTGAAATGAAAAACGTTATGGATTTATTTATGTAGATAGGGACAATGATGGAAACGGAACTTTAAAAAGGAGTAAAAGAAGAGCTTTTGACTGGTATAAAAAGTAATAGCAAGTAATGGAGAAAATTTAGAATAATCAATATCCTGAAAATTCTCTAAAATCAATATGGTTTATAACAATAAACTGAAAAGGAATTAATAGATAATGGATAAAAGTAATGGAAAATGGGATAAACTGCGTATATTTTCAGGTGCACAGTTAAAAATATATTGCCTTTTCATCAATGCTCATGGATCATGTAAATAAAGCGCTGATATACCCTTTTTCTGATGGTGAGGAATATTACAGTATATAAGTGATGCATTTGAAATTTTAGGAAGGATAGCATTTCCGCTTTTTGCTTTCTTTCTTGTGGAAGGGTTCTTTAGAGACAGGAAACAGAAAAATATCTCTTTTCTCTCTCGTATGGAATAATTTCTGAAATTCCGTTTGATATGTTCCAGTCAAGCGTATTTTTGAGCCAAATTCCAATAATGTAATGTTTACTTTGGCTTTAATGCTGATAACAATATGGAGTATAGATGTTTTTAAAAGTAAAGCTACAGAAACTTCTAAATATATCTGGTATCTAATTTCATTTTGTAGTTGTAGAATAATGTGTATTATATCAATGATTACAGGGATGGATTATGAGTATCATGCAATTATGATTGGATATTTCTTTTATATTTTCTATGATAAACCTGTATTGCAATATTTTCAGGATATCTCTCGATTTTTAAAGGAATTCTGGTCATTACTTGGATTTGGTCTGATACTTACATATAATAGAGAGCAATGGAAAACAGAGATAAACTTTTAAATTACTGTTTTTATCCAGTTCATCTTTGTTTAATTCTAGGAATATTGAGAATGATTTTAAAAATATAAAAATTGATAAAATAAATTTTAAAATAAATAAAAGATATGATATAATATTTTTATCCTCTAATGATTGGAGGTGAGAATATTGAGTTTCAGAGGAAAGAAATTCTGAGAAATACTGCTTTTATTGGATTAGTACAAATTCTAATTGAAAGTATATGTAAAAATGAAAAAGAGTGCTAACACCACTCTCTTTTTAGTATATGACTCCATCGGAATTTACAAAATTATTATAACATATATCTAATTTATCAACTTTTAATATTTTTTAGAAATCAATAAGATTGAAATAAAATTAAATATTTATATTACAGAAAAACAAATTATAATTGATTATTTTAATTTTTAGTTATAATAGGGAAAAAGATAAAGAAAGGAAAAATATGTTTGCAGATTATCATATTCATTGCAGATACAGTGATGACTCTGAGAAAAACCTGAAAAATTATAAAAACTGCCATTGATAAAGAGTATTAATGAAATATGCTTCACTGATCACGTAGATTATAGGATAAAAACTGGATAAGGAAGTTTTTGAAACGATGGGTGAAACTGAGAGCTGGAGATAGGAAGAATTGATTTAAATGTAGATTATCCTAATTATTTTGAAGAAATTCAGGAATTAAAGGAAAAATATAAAGATAAAATTACAGTAAAACAGGGGCTGGAATTTGGAATGCAGACTCACACAGTGAAGGATTTTTCAGAAACTGTTTGACAGTTATAAATCAGATTAGATTTCATAATACTTTCCTGTCATCAGGTTGGAGATGAGGAATTTTGGACGAAAAGAATTTCGAAAGGAAAAACATCTGATGGTATAATGCGAGTACTATGAGGAAATATATAAAGTGATGAATCAATATAGTGATTACAGTATTTTAGGACATCTTGACCATATACAGCGATACAATGAAACAATTCATCCGTTTGAAAAATCCCGAAATTATAACAAGATTCTCAAAAAGCGATAGAAGATAATAAAGGGTATTGAAGTAAATACATCAAGTTTTAGATATGGCTTGAAAGATCTAACTCCTGAACGGAATATACTGAAACTTTATCATGAACTGGGAGGAAAAATAATAACAATAGGTTCAGATGCTCATAAAAGGCAGAAGATGTGGGTACGTATATTCCTTATATTAGGAAGAATTGAAGAAAATAGAGTTTAATTATATCTGTACTTTTGAAAAGATGAAACCTGTATTTCATAAATTATATGAGGAGGAATAAATATGAAAATAGACCATATGGCAATTTATGTAAACAATCTGGACGAGAAGGAATTTTATGTGAAATATTTCCAGGCAAGGCAAATGAAAATATCATAATAAAAACAGGATTACAGACATATTTTTAAGTTTTCCAGACAGTGAGACAAAGGCTGGAAATAATGATCACGTCCTGATCTTTCAGTAGAAAAAGACAGGAGTAATGAATGAGGTTTATTCATCTGGCTTTCAGTGTTGGAAGTAAAAGAAAAAGTAGATGAACTGACAGAGGGACTTGTAAAAGATGGATTTAGATGTTTAAAGCGGTCCTAGAACAACAGGTGACGGTTATTATGAAGTGTTGTAGAAGACTCTAAGAAATTTACTTGAAATAACAGAATAGGAGTGATATTGATAATAAAAACTGGAGTAGCCATTTTGAATACTCGAGTTTTAAATTAATTCTTTATCTGCAAATTGTATTATTAAATACAAATATTATACAAAAAGAGTCTGCAATTTCACTAAATTATCCTTTCCTATGAATAGCCTTTCTATAATTTCCTGGCATGCAAGGTATCTCTGTTCATAATCGGATGATTTTACAATGATATAAGGTATATTGTACTCTTTATACAGTTCCTTAAGTAGTTTCTGGAATTTTTCCCGACGGTCTGTTTTCTCTATTGAACGGGCCCGTCATTTACCCATTTGACATTATTTTCAAGTATTGTCAAATCAAATTTATAATTACGGACAAATTCCCTTATGATAGGGTTATCCCGCTTTTTCATAAGTAAGGCAGAGATGCCAGTGTAGTTATATAGTCTGTATCTATCAAGGCAAATTTGTTGGCATTTCTTGCTGACATCACAGCACATTTGACTGATGTCCGAATACGATTTTTCATAATCAGAATACTGGAGGGAGTCTTCATCGCCATAAGTTTTTCAAAAACATATTCACGTCCATATTCCCATGCGGAAAAGTATTGAAAACATTTGCCGGTTTATCTATCATTATACTTTTTCACTGCTTTCCCACCACAGATTGTAATAATCGGAATCAGGTGTTCCTTACTTCACGGGAAGATATTCCCAGTATTTACTTGGATTTTCCTAATTTCCCATGAATTTACAGGGTATTCAAGATATTCGGATCGATGGACTTTGTCCGGGAGCAAAAATTTTTAAATTGTATTTTCATCATTTTTCTGTTACTATAAACAGGACATCATTTTCCCAGTCAGATCAGGTTCCCTCCATTTCGGCTTTTAAGAAGGGATGACCATTTTTCCCATCCTTCGGAAATGGTGGGCAGTTACTTTCATCAAGAAAAGATGAAATGTTATTCTGATTCTTAAAAGTCTGTTTACAAATCTCAGTCTGTCTTTCATGCAGTAATTTCCTTTATGAAACGTGAGATGATATCATTTTGTATCGCCTTCATCCGAATAGAAACTACAACATAAACTTTATCAACTAATCCGCTGGCTCTCTGTATCAGAGTTAACATGTCCTATATGTAAAGGTATAAAATCTTCCTACAACAATTCCAATCTTCATGTATTCACATCCTTTTGTATTATAATGATTAAATTTATAATATTATAACATAATAAAGGGTGTCTCAAAATGAAAAATTATAAAATAGGATATATATATATTTATTCATTTTATTAGATTCCGCTTACATAAAATAGTAGATGAGATTATAAAAATTCATAAATATATTTTATATTTTTAAGTTTTCTATTTTGATATAGCCTTTTTACACATGTCAATAAAAATTCATGAACCTGCAAATCATCATTCAGTTCAGGATGATAGGAAGTAACAGTATATTATTTTTCCTTTGCGGCTACTATATTTCAAATCAACTTCTGAAAGAATTTCCGACATTTTTCCCCTACTTCTGTAATATAAGGTGCGCGAATAAATGTCATCGGAACTTTGCCAACGATGTTTAAATTCATTTCGGTAAAAAACTTCCTAGCTGGCGACCATAGGCATTTCTTTTCCTTTTATGTCCATAAGGCTGAGATGTACACGGTCGTCATTTTTCAATTTTTGCAAGAAGAATAAGTCCTGCACATGTTCCGAGAGTCGGCAGTCCATCGAAAATAAGCTTCCTGATGTCATCAAATAAATCAAGGTCGTGCGAAGTTTACCTATTGTTGTACTTTCACCGCCTGGAATGATGAGACCGTGAATGCTGTCATTTAAAAGTGCATTGCTCAAATCAGATCAATTTCAAATGTTTCTACACCAATTTTTCAAGTATTTTTCATGTTCAATAAAAGCTCCCTGTAGAGCTAGAACTCCTATTCTCATTATTTACCTCTTTCAGCCAGTAACAGCTGAATTTCATTTTCATTAATTCACGACCATAGCTTCTCCTAAATCTTCAGAAATCTCAGCCAGTATTTTAGGATCATTATAGTTAGTGACTGCTTTTACTATTGCCTGTGCTCTTTTTACAGGATCCCTGATTTGAAAATTCCTGATCTACAAAGACGCCTTCTGCACCAGCTGCATCATAAGAGCCGCATCAGCCGGAGTTGCAACACCTCCTGCAGCAAAGTTTACGACAGGTAATTTCCCGTTTTTCATGGACAAATTTTACTAAATCAAATGGAACTGCAATTCTTTTGGCAGTAAAATAAAGCTCATCTTCCCTCATGTTCTGAATTCTTCTTATTTCCTGATTCATCATTCTCACTATGTCTTACAGCCTGTACAATATCTCCAGTTCAGGTTCCTTTTGTTCTTATCATTGAAGCCCTTCATGCAATTCTTCTGAGGCTTCTCTCAGATCCTTTGCACCACGCAGACAGAAAGGTACCTTAAATTTTTCTTGTCTACATGGAAATTTATCATCAGCAGAGAACTTCACTTTCATCTATGTAGTCAATTCTATAGCTTCTAAAATCTGTGCATACAAATATGTCTATCCTTACTTTTTGCCATTACAGGGAATTGAAACACTTGCACAATTCTTTTATCATTTAGGATCAGCTCATTCTTGAGACACCTACTGAGCTCTGATATCAGCCGGAATTCTTTCAGGTGCCATAACAGCGGCAGCTCCTGCAGCTTCAGCTATTCTTGCCTGTTCAAAGGTGGAAACATCATTATGACTCCACCTTTAAGCATTTTGTGCCAGTTCTTGTTCAATTCGTATCTTTCCATGATTTAATCGTCCTTTCTTTTTATAATCTTGTTTTTATTATAATTATAGCCCTATTTATCAGTCAAATATAAATTTTGAATATCAGGTTATATAAATTATATTATTATTTTATATATTAATATTTTCTTCTGTTTTAACTGATATTACATTTTGATTTTTAATTTTTAAATAGAAAAATCGAAAATATCATTATACTGTTATAGGTAAATTATAATAAAAATCAAATATAAGGAGGAAATTTATTATGAAAAAGTTATTAGTATTATTTATGGCTTCTATGCTTGTTTTTGCTGAAAATCAGAATGTTGCCAGAAACATGACAAAACTGCCAAATTAGAAAAGGATTCTTATTGTACAGTTTCCAAAAAGTCATAGTGATTTCAAAAATAAACAGGGAAAGATTACAGAGTTGACGTAGAATTTGAAAAATGTGTATTTGATTCAGAAACTTATGAAAATGTAAAGTTGGGTTTTAATTCAGAATGTTGAAAAACTGAAAAATATCTGAAAAATATAAGTATATGCATTTGAAGCTGGAAAAATTTAGTTTACAATGCATCAGATAACAGCTACTACTATAATGGTTCATGGGCTTTCAATAATGACAAAGCTACCAACAGTATTTGATGGAAAATAAAAATTAGATATAAGTAAAGTGGGGCAACAGAAAAATTAAGGATAAAAAGGATAAAATATATTAATAACAGTAATGATAAAAATAACTGCTGTCAAATTTGACAGGATTGATGGAAACACTCGAAAGGGTGCTTTATTTATATATTGATTTTAAAATGAGGTAATGTTAAAATCATTTTATACGGTCAAAGCAGCGTATCTGTTAAAAATTAAATTTTTGTATAAACTTAAATAGTTACAATAAGGAGGAAAAAGATGGGAATAAAGAAAAAACTCTGAAAGTGAAAAGATAGAAAAAGTGGATGAATTTTATAGAAAGATTTCGCAGGATGAATACAGAACACAGGTTTCTCCTGAAAGTGAGCACTTTCCCTTGGATATAGCAGCGAAATGATGGAACAGCTGCCGAAAAGGAACGGATCTTGGACTTTCGTGTGGAAATCCTCTTGAAAATTTTGAGCTGGAAAATGGGAAAACACTTATAGATTTAGGGATGCGACAGGAAAGGACTTATTTCTTACAAGGATAAAGTATCCTGATTCAGGATTCTTTATGGACTAGACAGATTAGCTGAAATGATATTGAAGGCTGAGTAAGAGATATGAAGAAGTTTAAAAATATTGAATTTAGGCAGGGGTCACTGGCATCGATGCCTTTGATTCAGAAAGTATGGATAAGACAATAGCAACTGCGTAATAAACCTAGAGCCAGAAAAAACAGACTGTATATAACGAACTTTATAGATATTGAAAATGGAGGAAAGTTCTATATTTCAGATATTATGCTTAAAAAGAATTGCCGGAAGAATGGAAAAAGAAATCTGAGAGAAATGCACAATACATGAGTTGGAGGGCACTTCTGGAAGAAGAACTGGAAAAAGATAATAGAAAAAGGCAGGATTTAAAAATATAATTATTATAAAAGATGAAGTTACGGATGCCTATGCTGAAAAATGGGGATATGGTTTAAAATAAAGGGAATATATTCAAAGGGGAATGATTATGGGTGAAAAATAATCTGATGATATAAAAACAGGAGGGACTTTAAAATATGAAAAAGAATGAAATGATGATTTGCGGGATGTATTCTATACTTTAAATGAAAAATACGGAATATATACTGATACAGCCTGTGGATGAAAACGATATCAGTGTGCTGAATAATGAAGTGAAGCACATAGAAGAGAACTACTAGACAGGAATTTTTAGTCTTGCGGCATTTAAAAATAGAAGACTGGAATAGCAGAACTTACTCCGTGGGAAATGCCACTTCTTCGAGGAAAAGGGAACTTTGGAGATGGCGCTGCCGGAACATTCGGAATTTATAAAAATGAACTGATTCCAGCTTTATCAGAATATATAAATGCTGAAAAGTAAGAGATGAAGTACATCTTAGGTGGATATTCACTGTGAGGCTGTTTTTCATTATGGAGCGGATATCAGATGGATATTTTTGAAGGAATATACGCAGTTTCTCCCATCAGTCCTGGTATAAAGGATGGATAGAATACGTGGCAGCTGGAAAACTTTTATCAGAAAGAAATTATCTGAGCCTTGGAGACACAGAAAGAAAAACAAAAACATCAGATTTTATCTAAAAATAGGCGATATATAGAAAACAGCATGAAATTCTTGAAAATTCAGGAAATATGAAGACAGTTCTTGAATGGAATGAAAATCACTTTCAAATCTGATATAAGAACTGCAAAAGGATTTTATCGGGTGATGAAATAAATGAGGGATTTGAGAAAATAAATAAATACAAAAAGAAATAATGTCAGACTAAATTTTTGCAGGATGGTTTATTATGTATATATAATAGAAACCCTAAAAATAAGATTTTTATAGAAAAAGAAAACTTTCCCTGATATATTACTAAAAATAATGAAAATCTCTTTTCTATTAGTTATTTTAAAGTTACTAATAAATAATTTTTACGTACCTAAAGAATTCTACTGGGATAGATTTGATTTTAATTTTAAAAAGAGAATACTTTTTAGAATGCGGAAGACGGATGTAAAAATAATAGAAATAGGTAAAAAGGTAAATACTATTATGGTAGAGGTTATTCTCAGGTGGAATAACATTATATAAGCCTGGAGAATATGATTACTCAAAAATGTGAAAATGAATATTTTTTAATAGATGATAGTAATGGTTTTGAGATATAAATATCTATTATAAGAACAGAGAAGATATTTTAAAAGTTATAAAAATACAAACCCTAAAAGAACCTATATAAATTTTTATGTTTTCAATATTAAGGTAGTTGTTTATTTTTAATTTGAAAAGAGATATATATTGATTAAAAATATGATTTTAAAATAATTATTTTCCTTACAATAAAGAAATTATAAAAATGCCTCGAAGTGGATTTTTATCCCTCCAAAGGCAGTTTTTCAATGATTCAAGGTTTTAATCAAGTATGTCAAAAATTTTATTATAAATATTGTTCGTACTACGCTGAGTACAGTATATGTCAACTTTTTCTCCGTCAGCTGTCTATTAGTATTGTACTGTTTTCTCAGGTATTTCATTAGACAATATCATTTTTGAGAGGTTAGTTTCTATATCCTTCTGTACAAATCTTTTTCAGCGGTCTTGCTCCGTAAAGCAGGATCATAGGCTTCGTTTACAATGAAATCAAGAGCATTGTCAGTGAATTCCACTTTTATAAACTGTTCATAAGCTTACGGTTAATGTCTTCCAGAATAAGTTTGATAATATTTTTACACTGCTCTTTTCAAGTGATTTGAATATAATTATCATCTATTCTATTCGAATTCGAGGCTTGAATCTATGTTTCATTTCATCAAGCACAGCTTCCTCTGTAGTATCTGAAAGCTGAGGTCTTCAAGTATTATTTCACTTCCAATATTTGAAGTCATTATAACTATAGTATTTTTGAAAGTCTACTATTTTTCCCTTTCCGTCAGTAAGACGTCCGTCATCAAGCTAACTAGTAATAGGACATTAAATACATCCGGATGTGCTTTTTCTATTTCATCAAACAGGATTACTGAATAAGGTTTCTTCCCACTGCTTCAGTAAGCTGCACACCTTCTTCATATCCTACATATCCCGGAGGTGCTCCTATCAGTCCCAGTGACACTGAATTTATCCATGTATTCACTCATATCAATTCTCACGATATTGTTTCTACTCGTCAAACAGATTAAGAGAAAGAGTTTTTGTCAGGTAAAAGTGCTTACCTACTCCAGTAGGACCTAGGAATATGAACGAACCTATAGGTCTGTTAGGATCCTTCAGTCCGCACGTGATCTTATGATGGTGTCGCCACTGTTTCAATGGCTTTCATCCTGTCCGATGACGTTCCTTCATATATGTTGGCCAGATTCAATATTTTTCCTTTTCCCCCACATCAGTGTTTTGATAGGAATCGATCCATTTTCCTACAATTCCAGCTAATTTCACTGTGTCTATTTCTGCTTTAACAGTCGATTATTATCGTGTTCCTTAGCTTTTTCCTGTAATTCTGTTCTATTCTTTTCGAGCTGAGGCAATATTCCATATTGTAATTCTGCAAGTTTGTTATAGTCATTTTTCTCATTGCACTTCAATTTCAAGTCTTACTTTTTCAATTTCCTCATTAAGTTTTCTTGATTTTTCAACTTCCTGTTTTTCATTTTCCCCATTGGGACTGGAATGCGGCTTTTCTTTTCATTCAGTTCAGCCAGTTCCTTTTAAGGTTTTCCAGTCTGTCCTTTGAAGCTGATCCTTTTCTTTTTCAAAGACAACTTTTCAATTTCCAGCTGCGTACGTCTTGTAACTTCATCAAGCTCATAGCATTGATTAATTTCAGTTTTTACCTTTTGCGGCGGCTTCATCAATCAGGTCATAGCCTTATCAGGCAGGAAATCTGTCATGTATATATCTGCTCACTCATTGTTGCGGCGGTAACAAGGGCATTATCTGTAATTCTTATTCCATGGATATTTCAAATTTTTCTTTCAGTCCACGAAGTATTGAAATTATATCTTCCAGAAGGTTCATTGACAAGTATTGGCTGGAATCTTCTTTTCAAAGGCCGCATCTTTTTCTATATATTTCTGTATTCATCAATGTTGCTAGCACCGATTACTTTAATTTCTCCATTGCAAGCATTGGTTTTTAAAGATTTCCTAATCCATTGAACCTTCAGTTTTTCTCCTGCACCTACAATATTGCTGGACTTCATCTATGAATAATATTATTCTTCCGTCACTATTTTCAAGCTCATCAAGTGCGGCTTTAAGTCTTTCTTCAAATTCTCCCTGTATTTTGCTCCTGATATAAGAGCTCCCATATCAAGTGAGAATATTGTCTTGTCCTTCAGATTTTTCAGGAACATCGCCATTCAGTATTCTTTGGGCGATTCATGCTGCAGTAGCTGTCTTACCAACTCCAGGCTCTCCTATCAGTATAGGGTTATTTTATTTCTTCTTGATAAAATTTGAATGGCAGTCTCTATTTCATTGTCCCTTCCTATTATTGGGTCAATTTTTCCTTTTCTTGCCAGTTCAACAAGATCTTTACCATATTTATCAAAGAGCTTCATATGTATTTTTCAGGATTGTCTGTCGAATTTTCTTACCTCCTCTTACTCCCTTCAGAGCATTTTCAAACTGTTTTTATAATACCGTTTTTCCTTAAGAAAACTGTTGTTGTCATAACTCGCTCGAAATAGATGTTCTGTACTTATATACGCATCTTCCATTTTCTTGGCATAATCTTCTACACTACTAAAACCCTGTTCATCTCAGCAGTTGGTCTCGGATCTGAAACTCCGCCTCTCGATTTTTGGCATACGGTTTTAATTTCTCTTCGAGCTTTTTCATCAGGTCGAGTTGTGCTCTACACCATCTTTTTCAGGATATTTTGGTATAAGACCATTCATCTGCCCTGTCAGTGCGGCAACAGATGCTCGACTTTCATATCGGAATGTTTATATCTAACTGCAAGTTATGGGCTTCGATAGCTTCCATACTTTTCTGCGTAAAAAGTTGTTTTCCATATCCATCATTCTCCTATGTATAAGGATAAAAACCTTTATTTTTAATCTTTTCTCCTTGTTAGCACTCTGTAACTTTGAGTGTTACACAACAATATATCACAATTAAATTTATTGTCAATACTTTTTCATATGATTTTTATCTTGACATAATAAGACACTTTAAATGTAGAAAAATAAATATTATTTTGATGATATGAATGAATTTAAAAAACGTTAAAAATATTTTGTATAATTGAACAAATGTGGTAAAATTAATAGTAGAGATTGGGAGGATACCGTTATGGATTTTATTAAAAATATGAGTACTGGCTAAGTTCGATTCTATTGATGAGAAAGATAAGGAAGAGCTGAAAGTCTAAAGATAATCAGAAAGAAATCGAAGACAGATTTTTAAAGGATCTGAGCTTTGGTACAGGAATAAGAGGAGTAAGAGGAATAGGAACAAACAGAATTAATAAATACGTAACTAAGAAAAAGCAACACAGGGCATATGCTAACTATAGATTCAAATACAATGAAAAGGAAGCAAGGAAGAGGAATAATAATTGCCCATGACTGCAGAATAGAGTTCGAGGGAATATGCCCTTAATACTGCAAAGGGGTAATGGCGGTAAACGGAATAAAAGGCATGATTTGCTCCTGATTTGAGATCTACTCCAGGAATTGTCGTTTGCGTGTAAGATATAAGGATGCCTTGCAGGAATGAGTTTGTAACTGCAAGTCATAATCCCTGTAGAATATAACGGATATAAAGTTTACTAGGGAAGAGGAGCTCAGGTGGTGACCCTCATGCAACTTCAATAGTGGCTGCAAGTAAAGATAAGATAGCTACTCTTGAGGGAAAGCAAAAGTGAGTGTCTGAAGAAGGAAAGGAAAGCAGGAGGCTCATAATTTGAGACTGGATAGTAAAATTGATCGACTACATTGCAGAAAGTAAAGAAACAGACATTGAAGACCGATATTCCTGGAAAAGGGAAGACTTCAAGATAGTATATACTCACTTCATGGAACGGGTGGAAGACCAATGAAAGAATACTGTCTGACTTTGGATACAGCTTTGAAGTTGTAAAGGGAGCAGATAGAACCTGAGCGACTTCCCTACGGTAGTCTATGCAAATCCTGAAGAAGTTGCGGACTTTGAGCTGGGAACAGCTGCTGATAAAACTGGAGCAAAAATTGTGATGGCAAACGATCGCTGATGCAGAACAGGATAGGAGATAGCCCGTAAAGGATGACAATGATGAATGGTACTATCCGAATGGAAATCAGGTAGGATTGCTACTGCTACAATATCTTCTGATGACAAGAGAGGATATTCCTGCAGATGCGAGTGATAACTACAATAGTTTCAACACCTATGATGATGTAATAGCACCTGCAAAGAATGTGGGAGTTATGAGACGCTTTTAGGATTTTAAGTATATAGGGGAAAAGATAAGACAGTTTGAAAATAAGGAGCTTGATGGAAGCTATCTGTTTGGATTTGAGGAAAGCTATGGATATCTGATAGAACTCATGCAAGAGACAAGGATGCCCTGTAACATCAATGATAATAATGAAATGGCGGCATAGTATAACTCTATCGAAGTTCAATTTACAAGGAACTGCAGGAAACTTTTACAGGGAATTCGGATACTATCTCGGAAGGAATAAAATCAGATTACATTAAAAGGAAAAGACGGGATAGAAAGATGGCGGAACTGAGTGGCAGGCCCTGAGGGAAAATGTAAAGGGATACGGGTAATAGTAAGAAAATAAAGATAAAGAGGTTTGATTCCATAAGAGCTAACCTTGAAACTGGGGAAGTGAGGGAAATACATCTTCTAAAAGGAAAAGTAATAGCTTCAGTTTATGTGCTTGAAGATGGTACATATATAACAGCAAGACCATCAGGAACTGAGACCACAAAGATTAAGTTCTATTTCAGCGTGAATTCAGATTCAAATGAAAAATGTTAAGGAAAAACTTGATAAAACAATGGAAGAATTTGAAAAATTCTTAAATTTATAAAATATTGTATAAAAGGGTTAGAAACTAAGGAAGATGGACGAAAAAGCGGAAAGATGATATGATGCACTTTTATCTTCCATATTCCTTTTGTGAGAGAAATGCTAGTATTGCGATTTCTGTACATTTATAAATATGAGCCGTGAATATAGAAAAATATACGGAAGCACTGGTAAAGGAACTTATGTATCCGGAGTATGAATATGACACAGTATATTTTGGAGGGAGAACACCATCTCTGCTACCTGCTGAACTGCTCTCATATATAATGGAAAATATAAAATACAGAAAAAGACGGAGAAATAACACTGGAACTTAATCAAATGATATGTCTCCGGAGCTCATAAAATTAAGAAAATTAGGGATAAATAGAGCAGCATAGGAATACAGAGTTTTCAGAGATCATGTACTGAAATTTTTAGGAAGACTGCATAGTGGCGAAGATGCCGTGAAAGATATTCAGGGATGCCAGAAGGCAGGTTTGATAGCCTTTCCATTGATCTGATGTTCTGAGTGATTCCTAATCAGAGTCTTGAAGATTTGAAAAAGATCTAGCAATACTTCTGCTTTCTCCTGAAAATATATCGATATATTCTCTTATATCTAGGAAGAAGGCACAGTGTTCTGGAGCAAGCTCAGAAAGGGAATATTATCTGAAATTGATCAGGATCTGGAAAGCTGAAATGTAGGAGAAATAATGATTTTCTACAAAGAAATGGCTATATCCATTGTAAATATCTAATTTTTCAAAAGAGGGTGGGTGCACAACCTGAAATATTGAGAAACAAAGGGAATTCTATGGGGCAGGATTAAGTGCAGCCACATATTATAAGGGAAGAAGATATAACGTGAAATCTTTCAGTAATATTATAGATGTATAGTGAGAAAATAGTCCTGTAGATGACAAAGCATAGAAACAGTTGATAAGGAAGAGGAAAAACTTAAAAATATGCTTGGATTAAGACTCATAGAAGAAGGACGAGAATATTTTGAAAGCTGAAAAAAGTGACTTTTTAAATGACGGACTGCTTGAAAGATTTGACAGTAAAAATAGAGCTGACTAGAAAAAGGCATTCTGCTTGCAAATAATGTATTTGTTGAATTTATTTGACAGGTATAATATGAAAAGATTTAAAGCAGGAGAAAGTTATGGAACTTTAACAGTGATAAAAATATCTCAGAATTATCAAAGTATTCGAAGATATATATCTCACTTATCCTGAAAAAGTGAAAATATTATTTGTAAGTAAATATCTGAATATTGAAGAACAGGGAAACCTTAATAAATATGGGATACAGCTGTTTCGGAGAAAATAGGCACAAGTTTACAGATAAAATGGAAAGATTTTCCAGTGAAAAGTATGAGAATTTAATTTGGGGGATTTTATTGGAAGGTTGCAAAAATAAAATAAAGTATATAATAACAAAATATAAATTTGATACATTCAATAGATTCTTTTGACTTATTGGCTGAGATTAATAAGAAAGCTGTTGAAAAATAATAGAATTGTTAATGGTCTGATACAAATTAACGTTTCTAAAGAGGAATCCAAGACAGAATTTATATAGAGGATTTTCAGAAAGAATCGAGAAAATATTTTCTCATGAGCAATGTTAAAATTAAAGGTTTCATGACAATGGCTCCTTTAGATGCAGAAATTGATGAAATGAGACGGATATTTTTCAAAAATGTACAATTTAAAAAGAGTATGATACAGTTATTGTAATGAGCTTTCTATGGAATGTCAAATGATTATATAGAAGCGCTGAAAAATGAGTACTACTATACTTAGAATAGGAAGCAGATTATACTGGTAATTAGGAGGTTAGTGTTTTGGGATTAAAAACAAAATTTTTGGAATTTTTCGGTGAAGAAGTTGATGACGATACGACAGTAGAAAATGAAAAAGGGTGGAAGAAGAAGTTGCAACAAAACAGCAACCTAAACAACAACAGCCAAGACCTACAGTCACGTAGAGTTTGATCATCCAGAAGAAAAGGAGGTATTAACATTTTTGGTGGAGGAGAAGGAGGAAATAGGAAAGATGAAAGTAAGCTATGTCTCAATAATTAGACTGAAAAGTCTTTGAAGATTCCGAGATTAATAGCAGACTCGATAAAAGAAAAAGAAAGTTGTAACATTCAGTTTAGAGGTTTTTAGAATTTGAAGTAGAGCAGAGGTAATAGATTTTGTTAGTGGAGCGGCTTATGCGATGGATGCACATCTTTCAAAAAGTTACAGATAAAGTTCTTACATCTATTCCAAATGGAGTAGGATATGAAGATATTGACACTTCATTAGAAGAAGAAAAAGACGGAAGTAAATTATTATAATTAAAAATTGAAAAATATACCTTAGTTATTATAAATTATAATAATTTAAGGTGTATTTTTGTTATGTAAAAAGTTTAAATAAATTTTGACCTGTTAGGGGAAATATATGATTATAATGCAAAGTTATGAAAAATTAACGAGAAAAATAAAAAGAGAAACTTTTATTTATTGATGTAGAAGCCCTTCAGAATATAGAGAGGCAAGAATACCTGGAGCAATAAATATACCTGTATTTTTCAGATAAGGAAAGGGAATATATCGAACACTCTATAAAAGTGGAAGGAAAAAGAACGGCAATAAGGAAGCGGTAGGAATTGTAGGTAAAATACAGGATATATATATTGAATTTGAAAAACACTATGAGGAGATATGGAGATTATAGTATACTGTGCAGAGGAGGTATGCGTTCATCAACCATTGTTTCATTATTTAAGGAATTTTTCCTTACCTGTCATAAAAAGCTGGAAAATAGCTATAAAGGCTATAGACAGTTTTTGAAAATGATAATCTCCGAAAATGCTTAAGAAAAAGAATTTGTTGTTCTATATGGAAAACTGGTCTCGGGAAAAACAAACATACTGAAGGAAATAGAGCAAAAAAGGATATGATGTGCTTGATCTTGAAAAATGTGCCAATCACAGAGGTTCGCTGCTAGGTGGGATAGGTCTTGGAGGAGATGCCACACAGAAAAATTTTAAAGCCTATGTATTGGATAATATATTGAAATCCCAATCAGATGTAATATTTACAGAAGGAGAAAGTAAGAGAATAGGCAGTGTTATTATGCCGAATTATTTATTTGAAGTTATTTTTAGGGCAAGAAAATTTTTCATAGAAACAGACATGGACAGAAGGATTAAAATAATTTAGTGAAGAATATCTGAAGGAAAATTATGATGAAAAGAGATTTTTGATGCACTTGAAAAACTTGGAAGATATATTGGTGAGAAAAATGAGTATGTAGAAAAGTTATAAGCAATTTGATGAAGTGATAAAAGATCTTATGGAAAAATTACTATGATAAGGTGTACAAGACAAAAAGCCATACTTTCGAGAAAAACATTTCACAATGTAGATGAGGAAAAGTGTACTGAAGATATAATAAAAATACGTATTTGAGAGCATAAAAATTAAATGAGACTCGTCTTAAAAAATTGAAAAATGATCTAAAACTATACTTATGGATTATTTATAATTTCACAATTCAAAACAGAAAATGAATTTAGAAAAAGTCAACAACCTGATTTTTCAGGTGAATTTTTGACTATGAATGACTGTTTTGTATAAGTGAAATTCTAGTAAATGAATAAATATAGTTTTCATATTCTTTAAAATTTTGAGATAGTCTCATTTAAATTTCTAGTACAATAAAATTTTATTAAATGTCAGCCTCTTTTTACCTTATCAATACCTTCTATATCGACTTGACTTTTTCCTAAATTTAGATACAGTATGGAAGCAATCAGTGTAGTTCCTGCTACAAGCTGCACAGGAGATAAAAATCTCTTATAAACAATGGCTATCTGTAACGACTGAAGTCAGTGGGAAACGCAAGTTCACAGAAAGTTGAAACGGAAGCTGTAACACTTTTCAGTCCATTGTAGTAAAATAGTATGGCTATCAGTCCAAATATTGCAATAAATGATGACAGAGATATTAAGCCTATGTTGCTGAAGTAAAGATTGAGACTTTTTCCGTATTTCCTAGAAAAAGTACAAGAACAGTGTAAACACTGTAGTAGAATCTGTAAAATGTACTTGTCAGGAAGGAAAAATTTATATACGACTTTTTCCAAATACAGTCGCACTTCCAAAGGAAAAAGCGGCAAAGCAGTGAATACATGGCAGCCAGAACATTATTTTTGGTAAAAGTGCCGGACTTTTAAATTCAAATGTCAGAAGATATATTGCAGTAGTGAAATAGTAGCAATTATATAAAAATTTTTGAAGGTCTTTCCTTTAAAATAAAGAAGGCAAGTAATACAGCGAATATAGGCTGTGCCTTCTGAATAAGTATGACAATGCTGAGATTTGCTGAATTCACTTAGCTGAAGGGCTTTCACAATGGAAAGAGTTCCTAAAGTTCCTCCAAATAATGCAATCAGTATGAAAAATATAGTCATTTTTAGTAAATTTTTCTCAGTTCACTGTACTGTCTGAAAAAGTATTGATAAAAATAATAGTTGGTATTGACGTGAGCAATAAAAACTACCCTAAAATTGACATCGTAAAAATGAAATTTTGAAAAATGCAAGGAGTAAGCAGAACACCATCAAAGTCCCCACATAACAGCGGCAATTACAATTAAAAAGCGCCTAAAAGAGTATCTTCATTATTTTTCCTTTCTACAATAACATATTAAATATCAGTTGAAATATGCTATAATTAAACATTATTTCAGATTATAACATAAAATGAATGAAAATAAAAATGAAGAAACTGGATGAGTATAATTTAGCATAATAATGCTTGGAATTATTATACATGAACTTGGACATTTTTATGACAGCAAAATATTATAAAATGCCAGTTATGGAATTTGGCAATAGGAATGGGTCCAAAGATATTTACAAAAAGGATAGGTGAAACAGATTATTCTATAAGAATATTACCGTTAGGTGGATTTGTAAATATTGCCGGCTATGCAGCCGGAAGAAAAATCCTGAGAATGAAATTCAGGAGATTTTATACAAAACCTGCATTAGTAGATTTGTTGTCTTGATTGCCGTGTAATGATGAATTTTTGACAGCTCTCATGGCAATATTTATTTTAATTTCAATGACAGGTATGGTGCCACCAAAATATATAGAGCCTGTTGTTGGAGTGATTCCAGCAAGATTCAAGAGCTAGGAATTTTTACAGTCTGGAGACAGAATTATGGAAATAAATGGAGTAAAAATTTCTAACTGGAAGGATTTACAGAAAGAAATCTTAAAAAGTTAACGGAACTGAGTATAATGATGAGGATATTTCTTTAAAAATATCCAGAAATGGGATATCAGGCAATGTGAAATTAACATATAATAAAGATGCAGAATCCTATATTTTAGGAATTCAGACACAGCAGCCTAAAAGATTTCGTTATTGAAAAATGGAAATTTCTGTCTATTCCTTTTACAGAATATTTTAAAATGATGGTGCAGGGACTGAAAAATGCTTATTACTGGAAAAGTTTCAGCAGAGAGATAACAGGACCTGTAGGATTACCTAAATTTTGTAGGGGAAGCCTATAAGTCCGGTGGAGATTGGCACTATACAGATTTTATAATATTATCCATAAATATAGGTCTTATGAACCTTCTTCCTATACCTGCGCTTGATGGTGGAAGACTTTTATTTGTAATACCGGAATTTTTAGGGAATAAAGGTAAATATAGAGAAAAATCCATATGGCTGGTCATGATACTCTGCTGATTTTAATGGTCTTCATCATATTCAATGATGTGACAAAGTACTTCTAATGAAGGTTTTAAGAAAAATTTAAAGTATAATATAAAAATATATTTGTTTTCATTTATTAAAATTTCACTCATATAAAACAGTTAGTTCATTAAGGAAAAATAAAAATTCACCTAAGGGGCTGTTTATTTTCCCTAAATTCATTTCTTGTTTTACATTGTGAAATTCTAAATAATCTCACAAATATATTTTTATATTTTATATTTTTATTTTTAAAAACTCTCATTAAAGTCTTTTCTGCAGAAGGAATATGGATGAAAAGACCATTAAAAAAATCCTAGCAGTTCAATTGGGGAGAAATTCAGTTTGAAAAATTATTACAGATAATATTGCGGCCAGAATAGGTTCAAAAAGCTGTAAGTATACCTGCTAATGACGATGAAATATAGTTAAGGCTTGCAATATATATTAAATATGCAATGGCAGTACCTAAAATTACTACAATCACAACCTGAATGACAGATTCAAAATTCATCACCTTCAATTTTCCAGAAAGGATGAATTATATTTGCTACGAAACTTCCTACAAACATTCCCCAACCGACAACTGTAATACTTCCGTATTTTTTCAGAAGTCTTTTTGGCTGAATGGAATAAAAAGGCAATCATAATGGCTGATGCGATTCTATTAAAAGAGCATCTGTAGATCCTGATAAATTTGAAAAAATTTCCTTTTGTTGCAATAAATACAACACCTAAGATAGTCGTGAGCAGTAAAATCGCAGTTGATATAGAGCGGTACTTTTCTATTTTTAATGATTCATAGATGAAAATAAAAAAAGGTGCTGTAAACTGTAGAATCGTTGCAAATGATACGTTGCTTAATTCAATTGTTCTAAAGTAAGTGAACTGTACAAAGTATATTCCGGCAATTCCAAACAGAAGGATTCCTATAATATCTTCTGCTCTTTTTAAATGGTTTGAATATAGATTTTTCAATAAAAATAACCGCTATAGAAGCAGTATCCCAGAAACGGCAGTTCTTACAGATACAAGCCAGTCTGATGAAAATGGAATTCTTTAAATAATATTTCTCCTGAAATCCCTGAAATGGACCATAGACTGGATGCAAGACTGGCAAGTAGCATGCCGTGCAAGCGAACTTTTTGTCTTCATTTTACCTCGTTTTCTCTGTTATTTATATACAGTTAAATTTGAAATTATTTCGAAATGAAATATTTAAAAATTATGTGCATCCAGAAATTAGTATACCACAGGAATAGAAAAAGAAAAATAAAATGTTAACATAAAAACTATATTTCTTTGTTTACTAAAATGTTACTTATACAAAAATAATCATTCATCAATGAAAAACAAAATTTACCAAAAAGTTTTTGATTCTTCCTAAATTTAAATTCTATTTTGCATTGTAAAATTTTAAATAACTCGAAATATAGTTTTACGTATCATATTTATATTTATTTTTATAGTTTATCTTATTTTTGAAAAAAATTAAATTTTTCCATTTTCTGTACTTAAAATTAAAGTATTTTTATCAGCAAGCTTAATTTTTTAACATTTTTGAAGAAACTTTACAAAATCTCTTTTCCAGTCTCATCAGATTATCTGGACCTGCCATTTTTGTGGAAGATAAAACACCTATTCTTATATTATTATGATTAGTAATTGTATAGCTGGAGAAATAATCATTTACACCTGAATTACCGTTTACACCGTCTTCTGAAAAAGCAATCGTAACATATTCATTGCTTCCCAAATTTCTTCCAGCCATGTTTACAAGCTTCCATTCAGTATTTAAAATTTCTCTGTTTAATGGAGCTGATTCATTTTCTATTTACCGGATGTTCTTAACTTTCTAAAAGTTAAAGTATCTCCTTTTGTATTTTCAATATAAGAGTATCCTTATCATGTCTTACTTTTTTAGCAGAACGTAAAATTCTCAGAATCTTTCTTCAAAATTCATAGCACTTCGAGAACCTGACATAAGATTTTACACTTAATTCAGAGAAAGAAATGGAGTCGTTATTTACTTCATATCTTCCTGAAAATCTGTTTACTCCGGAAAAACCGCTGACACCATTTTTGTAAAGCTGAGAGAAATTTTAGCATCATCGTCTACTGTTATTGAACCTACATTTTTCTTTAAGGGTAACAAGCTGCCATGATGTTTCTCTTAAATTATTAATACTGTCAGTCTCAAGGAAAAGCATTTGAGATAAAACAGCTAAAAATAAAAATAGTAAAAAAATTCCAACTAAATAAAAATCTTTTTCATTTTTAAATACCTCTTTTTCTGTTTTTGTTAATTTAATGATAGCACAATCTGATTAAAAGTAAAATGAGAAAAATTTTATTTAAAATAAAATTGAGAAAAATTTCGAAATAATAGAAAAATTACAGCCATTTTAGGGATATCAATTTTTAAAAATTGAGTTGACAAAAGTATAAAAAGTAATATCATATATCAAGTGACTTATTGGTCATTTTAAAAACAAGAAGATTAATATAGGGAGTTTTGTAATGGGAAAAATTAAGTGTTGAAGAAAAAGGAAGCAAAAAGATAAAAATTATAGAAAAAAATCAATGGAACTATTTCGTGAAAAAGGTTATCATACAACAAAAGTTGAAGAAATAACAAAAAGCTCTTGGAATATCTAAAGGAAATTTTTATACTTATTTTAATTCAAAAGAAGAAGTTTTATATGAAATTCTGGATATAATGAAAAAGTGAAAAGAATCAGAAATGCTTGAAGAAATAGATACAGATAAACCCCAAAGGAAATTTTAAAGGACTTTTATAGAAGATTATAAACAATATGTTTTTTAAATATTTAAAAGAAAGTTACCCTGCAAAATATGGATAATTTTTCTGAAAGATGAAAAGAGTAGTAAATTATGTAGTGAAATCCAAGATATATTAATAGAATTTCTTATATTGTTGAAAGAATCGGAGGAAGTAAAAATAAAGTTTATGATCTGAAATTTATAACAGAATTTATATTTATATCAATGGATGCTTTTTCTGGATGAGCGTCTGACGCAAGAATTAGAAATAAAAAGAAAAGTATGAACTGACTATGGAAAATAGGATTGATCAGATAACGGAATTTATATATAACGCATTAAAATAGAAAGGAGAAGTTTGATTTGTAATGTTTTATAAGTCATACGAAGCTGAAAAATGAAAAATAGACAAGAAAAATGTTTGCTTTAGCTTACATTATTTGCGATGCCTCTTTTTGGGAGAAAAAAATAACAATTCAGAATGCTACGGAAATGGCAGTTAAAAATAACAGGGATATAAAAAGGATGCTTGAAATTGAAAGCAGACTGGATGTAAATAAGAGCCTGGAAAAATGCCTACTTTTAAAGTATCGTACAATGCTTCTGCGAGCATGTATTTTAAAGGAAATAAAATCTCCAATTACAGACAGTTACAACCAGTCCTATGGGCATAATGTAACATTGACACAGCCTATTTATACAGGGGAGCAATTAAAACAGGAATAGAAATTGGAAAAGATGCACTTTCCTTAAGTGAACTCAATCTTGATAAAAATAAGGAAAGATACAATATTAAGTACAGTACAGGCTGTATATAGATGTATATGATGCCCAGAGTTCTTTTAGAGTTCTAGAAAAATCAAGGGAAGCATTATCCAAAAATTATGAAATTCAGAAAGAAAAATATAACTTGAGAATGGTTACAAAACCTGAATTCATAGAAGCTGAAAAGAAGTCTAAAAGCAATAGAGGCTTCCATAATAGAACAGAAGTCAAATATAGAGATTGCAAAGGAAGCACTTGGAATACTTTATAGGATATTCAGACAGTACAAAAATAGAAATTGTGCCATTTGGAGTCGAAGAAAACTTCAGTAAGAAGGTTGTTTTAAAAGATGATATGGCAAAACTGACAAATCAGAATACGGAATATCAGATGGCTATTAAGCAGAAGGAAATATCAAAAAACAATAAATCTGAAAAGGGCGAATTTACAACCTACAGTTGCAGGAGTTGTAACATATGGAACTTCAAATAATACTAAAATGTCAGAACTTGCAAAAGGAAAAATTATAACGGAACAATAGGTCTTAATCTTTCGTGGGATTTATTTGATTGGGGAGCAAGAAAATTTGAAGTGCAGAAGGCACAGAAGGAATATGAAATAAAAGGAAATAGAAGCTGAACAGGCATTGGATAATATAAAGGTAAATATGAAGAAAAGTTTACTATCAGCTCCAGGCATTGGAAAAAGTTTGGAAGCAAAGAGAATTGCTGTGGAAAAAAGCTGAAGAAGTATATGAACTTGAACAGGAGAGATACAACTATAATCTGATAACAATGAAAGATCTTCTTGATGCGGAAACAACTTTAAGACAGAGTAGAACAGACTACGAGAGTACAAGATTGAACTATTATTACCTGATTTCAAGATACGGTTCATTTCTAGATTAGGTTTAAAAATAAAAATTATGTGAAGGAGTAACGTAAGATGATAAATAATAATTTATCTGCTAAAAAAGAATATATAGCAATATGATGAAGACAATGGCTGTAATTATTATGACTGGAATTTTTGTCATTTCCTGTGGAAAAAGAAGGAGAAGAAGGTTGAAGAAAATCTTAGACCTGTAAAGGTACAGACAGTAGGTCAAAAATACAATTTCATTGGGGTATACAGTCACGGGACTATAAAGGGAAAGAAGAAATTCCTTATACTGCCACTTCAAGTGGAGAAGTAACTATGTAAAACGGTAAAAATGGAGATTATGTCAATGCAGGACAGGTTATAATAGCAATGAACAATCAGGCTGCAAGAGCAAACGCAATGTCAGCTTCTTCAAATTATGAAGCTGCAAGAATAAATTACGAAAAATATAGAACTCTTTACAATAAAAAGACTTGTAACAGAAACTGAATATCTGAACGCAAAGACAAATTATGACAGTGCAAGAGCAAATTTACAGACTGCAAATGATTCAAACAGTAAGTCAGTAATAAGAACTAATGTAAACGGAGTTTTAGCCAACCTTAACATAGAAAGACATCAGCAGGTTGCTGCAGGACAGTCGTTGTTCACTTGTAAACGAATCGGAAATGATACTGGAAGTAGGAGTTTCGCCTCAGATAGTAGGAAAAATACAGGTAGGTACAACTGCTAAAGTCAAAAATAGATGAATTGAATAAAGAAGTTGAAGGGGAAGTATATGAAATATCAGGAGCGGCACAAAATGCAACAAGACAGTTTTTAGTAAAAATAAAAATGCAGAATTCCGGTAAGGAACTGAAAAGTGGAATGTATGGAACAGCAAGTATTGATACAGGAGCAGAAGATGGTGTCGTAATTCCAAAACGTCAATAGTTGTAAAGAGGAGTAGAACAGCTTATATATGTAATAAGAGATGGAAAAGCAGTAGCAATACCTATAAAAATAGTTAATCAGAATGAAACATATGCAGCTGTGACAGGAGACGGTCTTACAGTTGGTTCTGAACTTGTCATTGATGGACAGAATGTTCTGCAGGATGGAGAGAAAGTAAAAAAAGTTAATTAGGAAAACCGGAAGAGAGGAGAAATAAAATGACAGTAGCGGAGTTCGCAACCAAGAGGGTCGTTTCTACAACGATGATAATATTATTCATGATTTTTCCCGGTTATACTGCGATTAAGAACATGAAGCAGGAACTGATGCCGGACTTTTAACTTTCCATTTGTCGTTATTCAGACAAAATGGACCGGAGCAGTATCTGAAGATGTGGATACACAGATTACTAAAAGAGTAGAAGAAGCCTCCCTGAATGTGGATGGAATAAAGATATAACTACAACTTCTGCATACGGGACATCAGTAGTAGTAGTGCAGTTCAACTTTGGAGCAGACAGTGACATAAAGAAAGTACAGGTACAATCTGAAATAGATAAGATAAAAAATGACTTGCCAAAAGATGCGGACTCTCCTGTAGTATCAGGATCAGGAGCTGTTTTCAGGAAACAGTTCAATGGCATTGTTTATAACTTTAAAGGGAGCTGATGAAGCTACACTTACTTCGTTTGTAAATGAGACAATGAAACCAAGGTTACAGAGAAACAGAGGAATAGAGAGATGGCTGTAACTGGTGGAACTGAAAGGGAAATAAAGGTTGAACTGATCCAGCTAAATTAAAAGGCTTTCAATCTTTCTGCTCCTGAAGTATATCTCGATACAGGCGGCAAATACAATAACGCCTGCAGGAACTGTGTAACTGATGGAGGAAAAAGTTCATACTGATGGTTTCAGGAGAATTGAAATCCCTTGAGCAGGTGGAAAATATAATCCTGTCAAATAATGATGGGCAGACTTTAAAAACTTGCAGATATTGCCAAAGTAAGTTTCGGAACGAAAGAGGGAAACTTATACAAGGGTAAATGGTAAAAAACTCAATAGGGGTAATAATAGAAAAACAAAAGATGGAAATATAGTTGAAATCGCGAATACTGCAAAAACAGCTTGAGGAAATGAAACCGTTATTCCCTAAAGGGGCAAGCTATGATCTTATTACAGATAATAGTTTAATGATAAAGGATTCCATATCAAATGTTACAAGCAGTGGATTACAGGCTTTTGGTAATAGCGGCGATAGTTCTGCTTGTGTTTTTGAAGGATATAAGGGGCATCAATATTCATATCGCTTTCAATACCTATTTCAGCGATGTTTACTTTATTTTCTTTTTAAATACACAGGGAATTTCACTGAACATGGTTTCCTTATGGGACTTGCTCTTGCGGTAGGATCACTGGTAGATAACTCGGTTGTTACCCTTGATAATATATTTGATCATATGCAGGAATATAAAGAACCGCCGAATGTAGCGGCGATACGTGGAACGAATGAAGTCATAATGCCGATGATAGCTTCAACTATGACATCAGTATGTGTATTCCTTCCAATAGTTATATATGACGGATTTACAAAGGAAGTATTTAAAGGAATTGCACTTTCGATAATGTTTGCACTTGGAGCCTCGATAATTGTGGCAATGCTCTTTATTCCACTGGTTTCAAGTAGATTTCTGAATCTGCAGAAAATACTTGAAAGTAAGGATAAGGCTAAATATTTTAATGCTTTCAAAGACTGGTATAAAGGAGTCATAGCGGTTTCTTTAAATAATAAGTGGAAAATTTTTATCGGTACGTTTGTAGGATTTATAGCAACTATGGTAATTCTTGGACCTTTGTATAAAAACTTCCTTCTTTCCTACAATTGACAACAAGAAATATTCTGTAGTCGCATCCCTTGCAACAGGACTTGATCTGGAAAAATCATATGAAATAACTAAAAAGAATAGAGGATGCAGTAAAGAATGATAAAAATACAAAGAGTTTCTATTCGATTTCACGGACAGATGCAGCCATAGTCAATGTAGATGTTAACAAGAACACATTTAAGGCTATGGAAAGGATAAGAGAGAAACTGAAGGATATTCCTGATGTAAATCTTACGGTACTTGCTGATGGAAACAACCAGTGCAAATGCAACTAAGGGATTATTCCTTCCAAATAGAAGGAGATAATGCAGATGAGTTAAATAGAATTGCAAAATTCAATTATTACTGATATAAAAAGAAAGCTGGATGAAAGATGCTAAAAATCTTCAACTGAAGGAGGATACCCTCAGGCAAAAGCTTGAAGTAAACAGGGGTAAAGGCTGAAAGTTACGGAATAAATGTAACAAATTTGACAACAATGCTTAATATGACAATATTAGGTATAGCACCTATAGAAGTTTCAGAAGGAACTGAAAGACTTGATGTAACATTGCAGTTTGAGGAACAGTACAGAAATTCGCTTGAAAAAATACTGAATCTGGAAGTAAAGACTTCCAGTGGGACATATGTAAGAATAGGGAGACATAGCAACACTTTCAAATGTGGAAGGTGCTTCAACAATAACAAAATATAATGGTTCAAGAACAGTTACTGTAGGATTTAACCTTGACAGTTCAAAAGGATTTAATGATGCCGCAAAAATTCATTGATGCATCATTTAAAAGAACAAATCCTGCAGAAGGATATGTACTTGCTACTGCAGGTGCCGCAAGAAACCAGCAGGACATGGGTGAAGAAATGTCACGTGCTCTGGGACTTTCAATTGTACTTATATATGTTGTCCTGGCAGTACAGCTTGAATCGTTTATATTGCCTTTCGTAATAATGACATCTTTGCCATTGTCGATAATAGGAGTTGTAATCGGAATGGTTGTAACACGTGTACAGCTGAGCATGTTTGTCATGATAGGTATAATAATGCTAATGGGAATGGTTGTTAACAATGCCATTGTACTTCTTGATTTTGTTGCCAATATGCGTCAGAAAGGAGTTCCTATAAAGGGAAGCACTTATAGAATCAGGTGGCTCAAGACTACGTCCAATACTTATGACAACGCTTACGACGGTGCTTGGTTGGATACCTATGGCACTTGCTATAGGTGGAGGAAGTGCAGGATACTATCAGGGAATGGCCATTGCAGTAATGTTTGGACTGTCGTTTTCAACGCTGCTGACTCTTATATTTATTCCGGTATTTTATTTGATAGTTGAAGAAGCTAAGGAAAAAAGAGCCGAAAAAAGAGAAAAAGAAAAATCTCAAACAGTATAAAATGAGGTATAATATAGTAGAAATAATTTTTTAGGAGGATGGTAGGTATGAAGAGACTGGAAGTGTATTTTGACTCATTTTTCTGGAAAAGTAAAAGAAGAACTGAAAAGAATATGGTTTAGAAAAAAATATGTGCTAATCCCTGAAGTTTTTCAGTGACTGGGGAAAGTATCTGAAGCATTTTAACAGTCATTTGTGGTGAGGAACAGACAGTATTCTTATAGCCTATGTTGAAGATGAACAGGCAGAAGAAATTATGAGGGTCATAAAAATGAAAAATAGATGTAGGACATATGATATCTATGGGAGCGGTACTTATTCCTATAGACGATATGCTATTATAAATAACAGTGAAAATATGTAATAAGGAAAAATATTTTTATCTTTAAAAAGGAGTAAAAATAATTTTTCCTTATTTTTAAAAATGGAGCGAAAACTTATCAAAAATATTTTAAATAAGTTAAAAAGAATATTCAATTTAAAGTTGTAAATAAAAAAAGATAAAAATGATATAATTAAATAAGTTAAAAAGTCGGTAAAAATAAAAACTGAAAAGTTAAAAAGTTGGGCATATTATGAGTAACAGAAAGAAGAGAACCTAAAAAGAGGAATATAAAAATGCAGAAGTTAAACACAACAGATTATAAAGTCATGGATAATGAAAAATTCCAAGACATCCAGAACAGATTTGTCAAAAATATTTAGAACTGACACCTGCAGCAATTTCCAAAATAATAAAAAGTTACTCTCTTATAACCTCATAGTTGAAAAACACACTGTTTTCAACAGGTGGAAGACCTAGAGTGACACTGGCAATTAATAAAAATTACAAAAAGATAATAGGAGTCAATCTGGGAGCAGGATTTGTAAACATTGTTGAAAGTAATCTGAATGGGGAAATAATAGGTATAACTGAAAGAAATTTGCATTTAAAAGGACAGGAAAAGGTTCTTGAACTGCTGGATGAGGAACTGACAAAAAGCTCTCAGTAAGTATGATGCAGAATCAGTAGTCGGAATAGGGCTTGCAACACATGGTGTTGTTGACAGAGGTGACTGTAATAGTTTCGCCTCATTTTAAAGTGGAGAAATCTGGAGCTGAGGAAAGAATTTGAAAAAGAAGTATAATCTTCCTGTAATTGTTGAAAATGATGTAAGGTCAATGCTTATAGCTGAACATAATTATGGACATGCAAAAATATGAAAGATTTCATATTCCTATATATTAAGAATGGAATAGGAGCGGCAATTTTTCTGAATGGGAAAATTTTTGAAGAAGTAATTATGGAGCTGGAGAAATAGGACATTTCATAGTAAATGAGCATTCAAACATACAGTGCCGGTGTGGAAAAATATGGATGCCTTGAAACTGAATCTTCAGAACAGGTACTCATAAACAAAGTGATGTGGAAACTGGAAGAAGATGAAAAAGAAATGGGTAAAAATCTGGATATAACAATGGTTTACAGTAAAGCACAGAAAAGAGAGGAACCTTATTATCCTATAATAGGAATCTGTATACAATACAGGAAAAAGTAATGGAAAATGTGTTAATATGATTGATGTGAATGATATTATAGTGGCAGGAGATATTACAACTACAGGAGAACTCTTCATAAAAATTTTAAAAAGAGGAATAGATGCCATGCTACTTGAAGAATTCAACATAAAGGTAAGAACTACAAAGCTTGAAAAATATGACAGGGGTTTATGGCGCAGTTTCACTTATAACAAGTAATCTGTTTGAAGGGGAAAAAGTTAATCAAGGTCAGATAATTGATTATGTTTTTAAATAACTAACTTAGTTAGGTAATATTTATATAGAGGTGAAGAAATGAAAAAGATTTTATTGTTGATGTTAGCAATGGTAATGTTGCTATCATGTGGTGGAGAAAAAGCCGATGGAGGTGCAGCAGGAGGAGACAAACCGGCAGAAGGTAAAAAGTTAAAATTGGGTTACTATCTACAAATATGATGATAACTTCATGGCAACATTGAGAAAAGATCTTGAAGCATTTGCTAAAAGAAGATGCAAATATAGAATTAATCATGAACGATTCTCAAAACAGTCAGGCAACTCAGAACGAACAGGTGGATGCACTTCTTTCAAAAGGTGTAAACGTACTGGCAATCAATCTGGTGGATCCTGCAGCAGGACAAACTATTATTGATAAGGCAAAAGCTGCAAATGTACCTGTAGTATTCTTTAACAAGGATCCGGGAGCAGAAGCGTTAAAAACTTATGATAAAGCTTATTATGTTGGAACAAAACCTGAAGAATCAGGAGTAATCCAAGGACAGTTAATTGAAAAAGTATGGAAAGCAAATCCGGCATTAGATTTAAACAAAGATGGTGTTATGCAATATGTTATGCTTAAAGGAGAACCAGGACACCCTGATGCAGAAGCAAGAACAGCTTATTCAATAAAAAGAATTAAATGGTAAAGGTATCAAAAACTGAAAAATTACAGGAAGATACAGGAATGTGGGATGCGGCTCAGGCAAAAGATAAATGGATGCATGGCTTGCAGGTCCTACAGGTTCTAAAATAGAAGTTGTAATTTCAAACAATGACGGTATGGCATTAGGGTGCTTTAGAAGCTTTTAAAAAGCTCACCAGAAAAATTACCTGTATTTGGAGTAGATGCATTACAGGAAGCATTAACATTAATTGAGTCAGGAGAATTAGCAGGAACAGTATTAAATGACGGAACAAACCAGGCAAAAAGCAGTTTTAGAACTTTCAAGAAACTTGGCTAATGGAAAAGACCCTGGTTGAAGGTACATCATGGAAATTAGAAAGAAAAGCAGTTAGAGTTCCTTATGTAGGTGTAGATAAAGAAAAATTTGGCACAATTTAAAAATAATTGAATAATTAATAGTTGAATTGTATACCGTAAATAAAAAGACTCTGTTAAATTTTATTTTGCGTATCTTTTTAGGAAGAGGTGAACAGATGGAAAATTCTCAAAATAGACATGAATATGTACTGGAAATGGAAGGAATCAGTAAGAATTTCCTGGGGTAAAAAGCACTTGACAATGTTACTTTGAAAATACGTCCCAACAGTGTTCATGCACTTATGGGAGAAAAATGGTGCAGGAAAATCGACACTGATGAAATGTCTTTTCGGAATATATAAGAAAGATACAGGAGAAATATCACTGGAAGGACAGAAAATAGAATTTAAAATTCAAAAGGATGCACTGGAAAAAGGAGTTTCCATGGTGCATCAGGAGTTAAATCAGGTTACACAGAGAAACGTAATGGATAATATATGGCTTTGGGAGATATCCCTAAAAAGGTTTATTTATAGATGAAGATAAGATGTACAAAGATACGAAGAAATATTTTGCAAAACTGGATATAGATATAGATCCTAGAACGAAAGTAAGCAGACTTTCTGTTTCACAGATGCAAATGCTTGAAATCGCAAAAGGCGGTTTCATATGATTCAAAAAGTATTGATTTTTAGATGAGCCTACTTCATCCCTTACAGAAAAATGAGGTAAAACATCTTTTCAAGATAATAAAGAAAAACTTCAGGGAAATGGTATTGAATAGTGTATATTTCGCATAAAATGGAAGAAATAACTGAAATTTGTGATGAAATTACAATATTGAGAGATGGAAAATGGGTTACTACAGAAAAAGTAAAAAGATTTGAACACGGATCAGATTATAAATCTTATGGTAGGAAGAGACCTGACAAACAGATTTCTGATAAGACAAATAAACCGGGAGAAGTCATACTGAAGTTGAAAATCTGACAGCAAAAAGACCTAAGTCAATAGAAGATGTTTCTTTACATTAAGAAAAGGTGAGATATTAGGAGTTGCAGGTCTTGTAGGATCAAAGAGAACTGATATAGTGGAAACATTGTTTGAGTTATTGAGAAAAAATCGGGAACAGTAAAAATAGATGGTAAGACAGTAGAAATAAGAAATCCTAAGGAAGCCACAGCAAATGGACTGGCACTTATAACCGAAGAAAAGACGTGCTACAGGAATTTATTCAATGCTGGATATAAAATTTAATTCAATTATTTCAACACTAAAAATTACAAGGCTTTATTAGGACTGCTTGATGACAGTAAAATCGAAAAAGATACAAAATGGGTAATAGACAGTATGGTGTAAAGACACCGTCGCAGAAAAACACATAGGAAGCCTCTCAGGAGGAAATCAGCAGAAAGTCATAATAGGAAGATGGTTGCTGACAGAACCTGAAATACTTCTTATGGATGAACCTACAAGGGGAATAGGATGTAGGTGCAAAAATTTGAAAATATATCAGTTAATGATAAATCTAGCCGAAAAAAAGAGAAGGGTATTATTATGATTTCTTCAGAAATGCCTGAACTGCTGGGAGTAACAGACAGAATACTGGTCATGAGTAATGGTAGGGTGGCAGGTATAGTAAATACTGCTGAAACTTCTCAGGAAGAAATATTAAAATTAACGCTAAATATTTATAGGGAGGCAAAATGGCAGAGAAAATTGCAAATAAAAATAAGGAATCTTTTGATGTTAAAAATCTGATATTAAATGGAGGAATTTATTTGGTGCTTTTTATTACTGTTAGTTCTAATAGTGATGAAAGATCCTTCAGCTTTAAGCTTATTAAATATACAGAATATTCTTACACAGTCATCAGTAAGAATAATAATAGCACTTGGAGTTGCAGGACTTATAGTAACTCAGGGAACAGACCTGTCAGTAGGGAGACAAGTTGGTATGGCGGCACTTGTATCAGCAACATTACTTCAGGCCATGACAAATGTAAATAAAGTTTTTAAAGGGATTACCAACATTACCTATACCTGCAGTTCTGCTTGTAGTAGTTGTTGGTGCTTTGATAGGTCTAATAACAGGACTTATAGTTGCAAAATTGAATGTAGTGCCTTTTGTTGCAACAATGGGAACAATGGTAATAGTTTACGGAATAAACTCATTGTATTTTGACTTTGTAGGAGCATCACCTGTAGCGGGGTTTGATAGAAAATATTCACAGGTGTCTAGGGAGCATTATTTCAGATTGGACAGTTAAGACTGTCATACCTTATAATATATGCTGTAATTGCACATTGTGCTTATGTGGATATTATGGAATAAGACAGTATTTGGTAAAAATCTGTTTGCTGTAGGAGGAAATCCTGAAGCGGCAAGAGTATCAGGAGTAAATGTTGCAAAGACAATATTATTAGTATATATGTTATCAGGAGTAATGTATGCAATAGGAGGATTTCTTGAAGCAGCACGTATAGGATCTGCAACAAATAACCTTGGATTTATGTATGAAATGGATGCCATTACGGCCTGTGTAGTTGGAGGAGTTTCATTCAGCGGAGGAGTAGGGTAAAAATTTCAGAGTAGTTGCTGGAGTTATAATATTTACATTAATTAACTATGGACTTACTTATATAGAATAAGTCCCTTACTGGCAGTACATTATAAAAGGTATTATCATAATAACTGCAGTTGCGATAGATGTACTGAAATATAGAAAAATAAATAGAAACATCATATCTGCTTTATATATTGATTAAAAAGGATAAAAGGTTTTATTTAAAAATTTTTATCCTTTTTCTTTTATAGCTTTTAGAAAATTAGGATAATTTTAAAATTGTGTAAAAATACTGTATTATCTAAAAATACAATAGTTTTTAAAGTTTTTAAGTAACAATTTATGGTTGTTTTTTGAATTTAATTTGATATACTATAAAAAACCAATGTTAAATTAGGGAGGAAAAATGGAAAAGCGAAATATTAGAAGTCAGGTGAAAGAGAAGAAATATAAAAGAGTATCGAATAATTGTGACATATCTCAATAAGAATGTTGAAAGACAATTAGAGAAAATAGATGAAAAATAGTTTGACTTAAAATAATTTTGCACAAAGTAACAAGAAAAGATAGACATTAAAATATATTATTTGTACATAAAAACGATTAATAAAAATAAAAATTTTATAGATGAGGAGAAAGGATGACTAATAATTTAAAGAAAAATCGAAAAAGATTTAAGATCGTTAGCAAAAAGATGTAAGGATATCCGTTATACAAAAAGGATTGCTCCTTAGTTTTTAATGATGGATCGTTGTCGTTTTCAGAAGGTTTAACATCACCTGGAGTGAAAAATGCTGAAAACTCAATAAATCAGGCAAGAAAAGAATTGAACACTTCAATCAGCGGACATGAAGGCACTTTTTAGGGAAGCTAAAGAGAAAAATAACAAGCTTTCTAAAAAGGATCGAATCTGGAACCGATTCAATTAATGGAACAGGGAGATCAGGTTGTAAAATCTCCATGGAGTTCATGGCAGTGGAATGATCTATTTTTACAGTAACTGGAGAGGAACATATAAAGGAAGAGGAGATAAAAAGGAAAAATATCCTTATGAAGGAATATATAGAAGAAGTGATGATTTATTCCTGAGATCAATCTCTCCTAACAGTAGAAACTATAGCAGATATGTGGCATCAGTCATGATGATCCGTTCCATTCGGCAACTACATCAACAACAGGACTGGGAAATGCATCATGGGGATAGAATCATCAGTATTTGATCAGGAGCCGGTAACTACATTGAACTTGACTGCAACAGTAAGACCTAAGGAAATAACTAAACAGGCACCGGTGGTAAATCTTGGAACTATAGAAGGACCGGAGGAAATAAGTTTCAGTATTACTCCGCCTGAAGTTGCTCCAGGAAACCGAAATAAAAAGACATAAGATTTGATGCACCAAACCCTGTTTCTCAGGCAAAACCAAATTATACAGGATTCAGCATGAAAATAGAGAAATTTCATGATGGAATATTTGGTTCAACTGCTGCCAACGGTTATGTAGAAGGTCAACAGGTAACGTTAACAAATGGACAAACTACAAGCAGTCAGATAAATACTACTGCAGTGTCATTTATAAATAATGTAGCTCCAGGAGTTGCAACACCTGCTAATCCTGCTTTTGTGACAAATACAGGAAAAGTAGCTGTAATGACAGGAGAGGCAACGGGAGGAGGAAAGCCTTTTAAAGTACATTTCGATGTAAACAGTAATGGAAATGTAACTGTAAATCAAAATTTAGTGGTAGACTCATCTGGATATAGAATAGATGAAGAAAACGGAAATGTAATTTCAGGAGCAAGTGTTACACCTGTAGCAGGTGGGACTCAAAAAGCCTTTTTAGAAGGTGGTTCAAGAATAGGGTCATTAAACACAGATGCCGGAAGAATAACAAATACTAGTCAGTGTAAGTTTGGCTGGACCATTAGTTGCAGGGCTGGAAATACAAAGTTATGCAGGAAATGGAACGAGGGAAGTAATAAATACGGGAACTATATCAGATACTGTTGAAAATACTTCATATAGAGGAGCATATGGATTAGGTGGACTGATGGTTCCTATAAATGTAGGTGGAACACTTTATAAGCCGGGAACAACTCAGGTTTATGATCCCACAGATAGAGTAGCTACTGTACCTTTTACAACTAATTCTGAACTATCAGAGTGTCAATAGAAAGAACCCTGATGTGGGAGAGTTTGTAAAGAGATAACAATGGAAATGTAACAGGTATAAAAATAACTAACTATTCAGGAGGATATACAGGATATAAGATAGGTCTTATATTTACTGCTGATAAAGCTGGAACAGGTACTAATAACTTGACAAATGATGGGACTATAGAATTTCATGGACATCATTCGATAGGAATACAGGTGGATGCTGATAACTCACCAAATGCTGTAGTTAATGCTGTAAACAATACTGGTAAAAATATAACATTACATGGTGGGAATAGTATTGGAAATGAAACTGTCTTCTTTAGTGCATAATACAAGTACAGTTGAAAAATAGAGGAACAATATCATTGGGCGGAGGAAGCAGTGCAGGTATAGCAGTTCTTGAAGAAGGTGGAAGTGCTATAAGAGCATACGGTAATAACGTTAAAAATACCGGTACAGGAATTATAAATGTGAATGCCGGTGAAAGTATAGGGATGTACCTGAAATTAGAGAAGCAGATAAGATAATAAATGATGGTACTATTAATGTAAATTCAGGTTCAAGTGTAGGTATGAGAGTAGACAGAGGGGCTCTTGCTTCTAATGGAAATCCTATAGCTGATAACAATAAAGAGATAAAGGTAACAGCAGGTGAAGGAAGCATGGGAATGGTTGCATTAGGCAATGGAACAGCAGGAACAGCAATAGCTAATAGTAAAATCCGGAGCAAAAATTACTTTAGCAGGTACTAAAAAATGTAGGAATGCATGCTGAAAATGGCGGAATAATAAATAATGCTTCGTCAATAACAGGTACAGGTACAACTCTAATAGGAATGCAGATTTATGATAATAAATCTGAAGGAAACCATTCAGGAGACATAACTTTAACAGGTGCAGGTTCTACAGGAGTGTATAATAAAGATGGTGGTAAATTTACCATGACTGGTGGAAGTATCACAACAAGTGGAGGAAATACTACAGGAGTTTTCTCAAATAGTGGAACAAATACAACTATTGAAAAAGGAAATATAAAAATCTTCAGGTGGCGGAGCAACTTTTATATGCAGCAAATGCCGGAACAAAAATAAACTTAGGTAAAACAGGAGGAGCGGCTACAGATGTTACTTTAACAGCTGGAAATAAATCTGTTTTTATTCTATCATAATGATGATAATGACAAAGATGGAACTAGAAAAGGAGAGTTTAATCTTGTTAACAATAATACTGCAACAGTAGAATCAGGCGGTGTAGCATTTGGATTTTAAAAGAAGTTCAGAGTGCTGCAGATTTATCAAATGCTATTAAAAATATGTTTGGTGGAGGATCATCGTTTACTAATAAAGTTAATCTTAACTATAAATAACGGAGGAGCATTGTTCTCAGTGCAGAACAGCAATCCGACTTCACCGGCCACAGCAATAAAACTTAGTGAAATGACAGGACTGAGCTCAGAACTGACCCAGCTTCACCTTTAAATATAACAAATGGTAATTTTAAAATAATGACTATGAGAAATGGACATCTTGAAGTAGATCAGGATGTGACTCTTTGACAGTGGAAGTGCATATGACAGAGTTGAATTCGTATCTTCAAGTGTAACAGTTGACTCAGGAAAAACTATAACAGGTTCAAATGCTTTAGGAAGAACTGCAATTGGTCAGAGAAATGACGGAACAAACAATGCTTCAATGGTAGTTACAAATAAAGGAACTGTTGCAATGCAAAATGGACCTAGTGGAAATTTAAGCTCAACAGCTATAGCAGTTGAAACAGGAAAAGTTTTAAATGATACTGGAAGCAAAATTCAAATGACCGGAGAAAAAGCTGTAGGAATATACGGTGCAACAGATTCTGACATTACAAATAAGGGAGATATTGAAATTGCTACAAAAGGTACAGGTATCGTAGGAGCAAATTTCCCCTTGTAAAAACAACGGCGGCTAATCAGAATATTACTATACTGAATGACGGTAAGATAACAGGAACGGCAGGGAGAAAAAGTAATAGGAATATATGCAAAATAACACTCATGCAACAGCAGTATCAAAAATAAAAATGATACTAATGGAAATATTGATTTAATCTGCTGCAAAAGCAAGTTTAGGAATATATGCAGGAAAATCTGATCTCGAATCTAAAGGAAATATAAAAGTTGAGATGAAAGGCTGAATAAATGCAGTTAATACTAAAACAGTAATTTGAGGAGGAAATGTTGAAGTAGGTACAAAAATCTATAGGATTTATTTTAGAAGGTATCGGAAAGACATCAACAACTACTTTTTGATGGACAGGCTGCAGGAACATTAAAAATAAATGGACAGAATTCATTAGGATATTATCTTGTAAATGCAGATGCAAATATGCTACAAACTTTAAGGATAATCTTGTATTCAATCCAGGAAACAATAAATATACTTTATATTTACATAAAAGGAAACAGTGCAACAGACAGAAGTAAACTTGTTTACAATCAGGCAGGAAAAACTATAGACACAGACGGTTCTGTATTTATATTTGGTAAAGATTCTGATATAAAACTGGATACAGCATTTACATTGACAAGTACAAAAGACAAGGTTGTAGCCGCATATCTGAAAAGATTCAGGAACTTTAACAAAATGAAGGTTCAATAGATCTTCAGGTGACAAGTCGGTTGCATTATATGGAGAAGCTGGTGGAGCTATTGTAAATAACAAGAACATAAAAATAGGAACAAACAGTGTTGGAATTTACAATAAAGGAGCTTCTACAGGGGAAAATGGTGCAGCCGGAACAATAACTCCTTTGATGGAGATTATGGAATAGGAATGCGTTCTGACAATGCTACTGGAAATACTGAAAACAAAGGTAAAAATAGAAAGCTCAAAAATTAAGAGCAGTTGGAATGTCTTCAAGTAATGGTTCAAATGCCATGACAAATACTGGAACTATAGATTTTTCAGGACAGGAATCAATAGAATGCACACTGATAATCTTGGAACAGCAGGACATGCAGTAACAAAACAATGGAACAATAACTCTTGTTGATGCAAATGATGAAACAAAACCTAACATTGGTATATATTCAGAGCATTCAAACGATGTAGTAGTAAATAATGGAAAAATTGAAGCAGGAAAAATACTTTTAGGAATTTATGGAAAAGCAGGCGGAAACATAACTCTTGGAAGTGCATCTGAAACAAAAAGTTGGAGATAACGGAGTTTCAGTGTTTACAACAGGAGGAAATGTTGACATTTTAAATGGTGCTAAAGTTGAAAACAGGAGCAAACAATGGAGTAGGAGTATACTATTCAGGAAGCAATGGAACAATTACAAACAATACTGATAAAATTAAAATAGGAGATAATTCGTTTTGGATTTGTAATAAAAGGCGGGAACAGATAATAAATTCTTCAGTAATAGTACAGGTACAGTACAGCTTCCTGATAAATCAGTATATTTATATTCAGCTGATACTACAGGTACAGAAAATACTGTAATAAACCGTACTAATCTTGAAAGTACAGGTGGAGAACTTGCTTATGGGATTTATACTAATGGTGGAGGAGCAAATTACGGTAATATTAATATGACTCAAGGAAAGGGACATGTTGAATATACGAGTTACTTACCTCATCCTACTGGAGCAATTCCTGCTACAGTGACACCCTAACGTATTTAAAAACTACGGAAGAATAGACGTTTCAGCTTCAGGACCTGACAGTAGCTACAGATCAGAAAAATGGAATTGGAAATGGCAGCAGGATATGTAAAAACAGAGAACAGAAGTTGAAAATGTACTTGATGCCAATGGAAATTTAGTAATAGATCCGTTACAGGAAAATCCTAAGACACAGACAAAAATATATAGAGACATAATAGGATTAGGGAAATATTGAAAACCATGGAACAATATCAGTAACTACTCCTAACAGTATAGGAATGTATGCAGGAGGAAAAGGTTCGATAGCTAAAAACTACGGAAGAATTGAATTAAGCGGAAGAGAATTGAATGTAGGTATGTTCCTTTGAAGACGGAGCTGTAGGATATAACTATGGAACTATAACAACTGTAGGAACAGGAAATGAAGAGCAGGTTGGAGTTGCAGTTCTGAGAGAAGCTACATTCCACAACTATGGAAAAGTAAATATTGATGCAGAAGATGGAATAGGAATAGCAATCGGTGGTAAATTGACTCTTGTAAACAGAGGAGAATTTACAATATCTGGAGACAGAAAAACTGCCAACATGCATAATGGTGCAGGAACAGTAACAACTACAGGAGATGGATCAGTGGCAATCGCTACAATATCAGATGATTCAAAAATAATGGGAGTACTTCCTGTAAATCAGGTAGGAATAATACCTAAAGACGGAACATATGAAGCAGTAGTTACTTATAACGGAGTGGAAGTTCCAAATGTTCAGACAGTTGATGTAATACCTGACCTTGCACGTGGAAAACTACTATTCAGACTGCACCTATAGGAATATACGTGGATACTACAGGAGTAAATGCTACAAGACCTGTAAATAACTTAGGATTATTGTCTACAAGAGGTATAAAGTATGCAGATTTAATAATAGGTACTGAAGCTGCAGAGCAGACAAAATGAAAAATATCTGAAATTAAGCAAAGATTTAATAGCACCTTATAATGATATGATTTTACAGGCTCAGAGACAAGGTCTTAGAAGATGGCAGATATATTCAAGTTCATTAACATGGATGGCTAAAAGCAGTACAGAATAAAGATACTCAGGTAATAGAAAATCTATATCTGGTTAAAGTTCTTTCACACTGTATGGGTAGGACAGCAGTCTACACCGATAAATTCATCTGATACATACAACTTTGCAGATGGACTTGACCAGAGATACGGTGTGGAAGCACTTGGATCAAGAGAAAGAAAAATTATTTGAAAAACTTAATTCTATAGAAATAATGAACACATACTGTTATCACAGGCATTTGATGAAATGATGGGACACCAGTATGGAAATACTCAACAGAGAATGCAGGCTACAGGAACTATTCTTGACAAGGAATTCACCATTTGAAAAAAAGAATGGGAAAATAAGTCAAAACAGTCCAATAAAAATAAAAACATTCGGATCGAGAGGAGAGTACAAGACAGATACTGCAGGAATAATTGACTACACAAATAATGCTTATGGAGTAGCTTATGTTCATGAAGATGAAACTATAAAAACTTGGAAACAGTTCAGGATGGTATGCAGGAGCGGTAACGAACAGATTCAAGCTGAAAGATATAGGAAAATCAAAAGAAGATACAACAATGCTGAAGCTTGGAGTATTTAAGACAATGTCGCCTTCTTCAGATCATAATGGAAACCTTCAATGGACAATATCAGGAGAAGGATATGCTTCCCGTGAGTGATATGCATAGAAGATATCTAGTAGTTGATGAAATATTCGGCGCAAAAATCAACATACTATACATATGGAGTGGCATTGAAAATGAACTTGGATATAATATAAGAACGAGTGAAAGAACAAGCATAAGACCATATGGAAGTCTGAAACTTGAATATGGAAGATTTAATGGAATAAAGGAAAAAAACTGGAGAAATCAGACTTGAAATTCAAAGTAACAACTATCACTCAATCAAACCTGAGGTTGGAATAGAATTTAAAATATAAACAGCCAATGCAGTAAAAACATCATTTGTAACTACATTAGGACTTGCTTATGAAAATGAGCTTGGAAAAAGTTGGAGATGTAAACAACAAAGGAAGAGTAAGATTTACAAATGCTGACTGGTTTGGTATAAGAGGGGAAAAGGATGATAGAAAAGGTAACTTTAAAGGCAGACCTAAACCTTGGAATAGAAAAATCAGAGAATAGGATTTACAGTGAATGCAGTTATGATACAAAAAGGTAAAAATATAAGAGGAGGAATAGGACTCAGAGCGATTTTCTAGGAACTGATAAAGTTTAACAGTGAAATTTCTGAAGATTATTCACATAGTCAGATAATTTGAGTATTATTAGCAAAAACTCTTTTACAACACAGTAATAATGATAAAAATAAAAATGCAACGGAAATACTAAGAAAATGTATTCTCAGCGTTGCATTTTTCTATTAAATCAGACTGTATTCATTACTTTGAGCTTTTCATCTCAGTATACATTTCATAATAACGTTTTCTATTTTTCATAAGTTCTTCGTGAGTACCCTTTTTTCTATAATCCCATCAGACATAACAATTATCTGATCATACTTTTTGATAGTATTAAGTTTATGGGCAATAGTAATTACAGTTTTATTTTTAATCAATTTATCTAATGATTTTCTTATTTCATGTTCATTATCGGCATCGAGGGAAGCAGTGGCTTCATCAAGAAGGATAATGGAGTGTCCTTCAGTAGAGCCCTTTGCAATGGAAATTCTCGCTTTTTCACCACCTGAAAAGAGTAGAACCGCCTTCGCCCACAACAGTATCATAACTGTTTTCAAGTTCTGTTATAAATTCATGACAGCTTGCATTTTTTGCGGCTTTAACAACTTCTTCGTGTGTTGCATCAGGTTTTCCAAGCTTTATATTGTTTTCTATTGTGTCATTTACAAGATAAACATCCTGAAAAATCATACTTATATTTGTCAGAAGTTCTTCAGGATAAATTTTTGTTATATCTGTTCCAGTCAATGAAATAATTCCTGACTGACAGTCCCAGAATCTTGCAATGAGGTTTGTAACAGTAGTTTTTCCGGAAACCTGACGAACCTACAAGTGCAGTAGTTCCCTGCTTTGCTTCAAAACTGATATTTTTAATACAGGCTTGTCATAAGAAAAACTGACGTTTTCGAATTTTATGTCATAGTTTTTAAAATGGCATGACTTCAAATTCATAGGAAATTTCTTTTTCATTATATACATTAATAAGTTTGTCAGTTTGCAAGTTTCATATACTGAAAAATACATACTGTCCTGAAAATGCCTTCAGAATGTTTGAAAGTGAAAGTCCTATTATGATGTATGAAAAGAACATTATTTTATTTATAGAACCGCTTATGAAAAACTGTGTTGATGCCAGAAGAAGCAATGCAAAGGAAATATCAACAGTCAGTTGGAAAATAAGAATATACGGAGCTAGAGTACTCAGTATTAATACTTTCTTTTTAAGGTCATTAAAACTGTCCTTGAGTCTTTTAAATTTTTCTCCCTGCAGATTATAGGATTTAAAAGTTCCATTCCTGAAATATATTCAACCATACGTGAAACTACATCGTCCATTGTATGTTTTTCTTAAGTGCTATCTTTGAACTTTTTCATTCCAAGAACAATAAAAATAGCACCTGCTGCAGCTATGAGAATCTGTAAAATTCTGAGAATGGGAGAAATGGCAAAGGTAACAAGCAGTAAATATACTGAAAAGTATGCCAAGCTAATAAGTTCAGATGTACTGTGAGTAAGAACATGTTCAAAATCCTGAAGGTCATTAGTTACGATATTTATGACATTTCCTATATTATGCCTGTTAAAAATATCCTAAATTAAGATTTCTCAGATGATCTCCATACGGAGACGTAAATCCTGAATAATTCTGGCCCCCTGACTCTGTATTCCTGTATAGCCTACACGATTGAAAAGATATCTAACAGTATTTGCTGCAATCATTATAACAGTATAAATTATAATTTTTCAGTGTAAAGGTTTCTGTCATGAGGTCTACTATTGTAAAATAAAAACATCATATAATTCATCATGTAAAATAGTGAATCAATTACAAAGTAGAAATACAGGTTTTTAAACGTTTAAACTCTTTGCCCGAAAGTGTTTTTATATCATTTAACATTATTCCGTAACCTCCTTCAGAGTTATTGTTCCATGCCATTTTTCCCTGTAGAGGCTCCTTTGTGTAAATTTAACACTGTTGTTCCTATTTTTATTCTTGTTATTTATTAAGCTCCATGACTTCTCCTATAATGCAACCAAACATCACCCTGAAGATCTAGACCTTCATTTTATTAAAAGTTCCTAGATCTTTCAAGATGTGCAGCCTACAACCTTGTCTTTTAATACTTGTCCAATGTAAATACTGTATCCAGTTTATATCAGAATCTTTACAAATATAAAATACAGAACCGTCTGTGTCCTATAGTTTTCCTGCCTGATTGTAAACTAAATTTACTTCTGTCGTATATATTTCCTTTATGTAAATATAAGTATATGTATTACGTAACTGA
>BNJV01000184.1_pt1 | contig 55836 bp, 59 predicted proteins | sample 8540591 | NCBI WGS metagenome assembly BNJV01 (sample SAMD00202457, study PRJDB9452) | human saliva metagenome | host: Homo sapiens | reverse complement strand
GAAACAATGGCCACGAGCGCCCCATACACGTGAAGGAAAGAGCGATGGCCCTGTTTGAGTTCGAGGATGGTCACCTCGTACCCGCTCAATTCGGATACCCGGTCGCCCAAGACCTGGGACCCGAGCTCGTTGACGCTATCTGCCAGCAGGTCCTGCAGATCGTCTCGCGTCCCCTTTTCCCCGTGACCTGGCGCGACATGACCGGCCAGGATGACGAGGAGACGCCCCGCCTGACGGCCCTCGACGTGAGCGGCCAGATCGTCTCCGTCGAAATCCTCAAAGAACTCGACTCCGAGACCCTCATTACCTCCCTGTCTCGACTGGCAGAGGTCGCCTCGATCTCCTGGTCGGACCTCGCCGCCGAGTACCCGTCCGGCCCCGAGTGGCTTCCGTACCGGTTGGGCGCAGTTCCGCGACTCGATGCCCCCGCCGTCGGCCCGGGTCCCCGCCTGATCATGGTCGCGGGCGACATCGACCCCTCCGTGCGCCCCGCCCTGTCCGTGCTGGCCTCCTCCGGCGTCGAGGTGCACCTCATGAACCTGCGCCAAATGTCCAACGGGCGCCTCTTCCTCGACGTGAACGCGGTGGTCCGCGCCTCTACAGCCACGCCCGCAGCTCCTCGCGTCCGCCGCGGCAGCGCCCGAGCTGGCCGCCGCGACCGAGCAGGCGGCTCCCTGCTCGACGATAGCGCGCCCGCAGAGTCCGCGATCCCCGCGCCTCCCGCAGGAGAGCGCCGAGGCCTCGAACGACGAGGACTCCGAGACCCCCACGACGCGCCCCACGCCGAAGGTCGCCCCGCACCCTGCGCGGGTCTTCACCTACCCGATGGACGAGGAGCCCCCGGCCCCTTCAAGCCCGCCGCCGAAGAAGCCGCCGACGAGCAGTCCTCCGACGAGGGCCGTGGAAGCCCTCGCGCGACGAGGCGGAGCTGGGCGACGAGCAGCCCGATTCCGAGCCCTGAGGTCCGCGCGGATGTGGCCGCCGGTGCCCAGGACGCCGAGGTCGTCGCGGAGTCCGACGAGAGTGCGCAGTCGGCAGTTGAGGCCGCCGAATCCGAGGTCTCGGAACAGCGCGCCGAATCCGAGGTTGAGCCGGTCGAGGACTCTCGAGGCGGAGCTGGCCGACGCGCAGGGACGACGAACCCCAGGCCGGCGAGCAGCCGTCCTCCGAGGACGAGAAGCCTCGCTGGGAGCGCCCCGCCCACGCGAGCCGCCGCGCCACGCGCCGCGCTCGCGAGGAATCCAGCGAGCTCAACGACGGCGGTGCGACCGACGCGGCCACGGCCTCGTCCGTGGATCGCTCCGATGAATCCCCGAGGGTCGCCAGGCGCGCGCGGAGGGTCTGCCGGTCCTCGGCCGCGACGAGGCCGGGCTGCGCACCCTTGCGGAGATTCTCGGCCAGGACACGCCCCTCGTGGCCCGCAGTGAGCTGGGCCTGCCCGCCGACCTGGTGCTCGCCGCGAGCGGTGCCATCTCCGGGCGCCGGGCCTCACCTACCCGTCGCTCGACACCCCTGCTCACCGCGCGCGGCCTCGGCCATATCGACGCGTGGGGCCAGGTGCGCATCGGCGACCGCCTCGGGCCCGACCCTGGCGGAAGCCCTCGACGAGATCAACCGCGAGATCGTGCGCGAGTACGCGCAGGCTCCGCGCGGACACTCACTCCGCCAAGCACTGACGCGACCGCGGGCCGTCCACACCGCGACGCACTGCACGAAGAGGCCCGGGATCACGCGATCCGGGGCCTCCTCGCTACCTGACGCTCAGTGCACGAAAGCGTCCAGCCAGCCGCGCATCGTCGCGTACACGGCCTCGCGCACGGGGCGCGTCCGACAGGACCAGATCGTGCTTGCCGGGGAAACGAGCGATCGTCACCAGGTCCGAGAGGCCCAAGCTCCGCTCGGGCGATGACCGTGGGGTCCAGGACGGTGTCGGACGTGAAGACGCGTTCGCACCACTCCTCCTCGAAATAGGCCGACGTGGACACCATCGACAGGACCGGGCAGTCCAGGTGCACGCGCTTCTCGATCGTGTCGTGCCCGGCCATGATCGCCTCGAGCCACGAGGCGGGAACCGGGTAGGACTCGGGGCGCTTCCACTCCTGGATGATCGGCCAGCCCGCGACCGACGGGTCTTCCGCCGACAGGTCCTCCGGGATCGGCAGCTCCGAGGAGGCGCGCCCCGCGAGCGAGCGACCGTAGTGGCCGGTCCCGCCCGAGGGCACCTCCCACATGGGGTTGCGCGACGCGATGCGCCCGATGACGGGGGCCATCGCCCCGCGCCAGGCGGCCATCGACTGCATCTCCAGCCAGCCCGAGTTCAGGATCAGGCCAGCCAGGACGCCCGGGTGGCGGTGCGCCCACAGGGTCGCGATCAGGCCGCCCGTCGAGTGGCCCATGAGGGACGATCGGCTCGTCGTCGCGCTCGGAACGGATGATCTCGATGGCCTCGCCGATCTCCTCGTCGTACACGGACAGGTCGTCGGCGTAGCCGATCGTCTGGTGGGGACGCAGGGAACGCCCGTACTTGCGCATGTCCAGCGCATAGAACGCCGCGCCCGCGTCAACCAGCTGCTGCGCCATCTCCGTCTGGAAGAAGTAGTCGTTGCGCCCGTGCAGGTACAGGACCGTCATGCGGGCACTCTTGGGCGGGGTCGCGCGCACCAGGGTCGCCACGCAGGGCCCCTCCGCGTCGTCGAGCAGCTCGATCGTGCGCGACTCGTACCCGTCGCCGAGGATGTCGGCGCGCCACTGAAAGTCCCGGGAGGGACCGTCCTCGCCCACGGGGCCATGACGTCGCGCTCGGGGATCCCCTCGGGCGACGAGGCCGGGTGTCCACCCCGGACAGGTCGGGCAGGCCGCTCGTGTCCGGGATCGGCTCGTCACCGGGCGTGGGATTGCTGGTAACGCTCATGGGGTCAGCATAACGCGCGAGGCCACCCCGGCCTCGTTGATGAGGAGGAGGAAACGGGGCGGCCTCGCGGAGAATGGGCGCCGATCAGGCGAAGGAGGACGCGCGCGAGGGGATGCGCTCGTTGAGGAACTCGTCGAGGAGAGCGGTCAGCTGGTCGTGCTCGATGAGGAAGCCGTCGTGACCGTGATCGGAGTGGATCTCGCGGTAGAACGCGCCCGAGATGCCGGCCGCCATCTGCCAGACCTGCTCGGGGAAGAACAGGCGATCCGAGTCGACCGCGACGACGAGCGTGCGCGCGGTGACAGCCTTGAGAGCCTGTGCGACGCCGCCGCGGTCGCGGCCCACGTCGTGGGAGAGCATCGTACGGCACAGCGTCACGTAGGAGCCCGCGTCGAAGCGGCGCACGATCTTCTCGCCGTGGTAGTCCAGGTAGGACTCCACCGCCAGGCGTCCGCCGTGCAGCGGATCCTCGTCGTTCTGCGGGATGCGGCCGAAGCGCTCGTCCAGCTCCGAGGGGGAGCGGTAGGTCGTGTGCGCGATCTGGCGGGCGAGCGCCAAAGCCCGCGGTGGGGCCGGGGGCCCGCGTAGTAGTCGCCGCCGCGCCACGCCGGATCCAGCTCGAATCGCGCGGATCTGCGTGTGGGTCCACGCCGCCTGGTCGGCGGTCGTCTGCGCGCCCGAGGCCACGACCACGAGGCGGCGCACGCGCTCCGGGTAGCTGACCGCCCACTCGATCGCGCGCTGGCCGCCCAGCGACGCGCCCACGACGATGCTCCACTCGTCGATGCCGAGCAGGTCAGCCAGGCGGGACTCGGCGTAGACCTGGTCGCGCGTGGAGATCACGGGGAAGCGCGAGCCCCACGGCGCCCCGTCGGGAGCGAGGGACGCCGGGCCCGTCGAGCCCTGACAGCCGCCCAGCACGTTCGCGGCCACCACGTAGTAGCGGTCCGTGTCGATGATGCGCCCCGGGCCCACGATCTGCTCCCACCAGCCGGGGGTCGGCTGGCCGGGCGCCGCCTCGCCGCACACGTGCGCGTCGCCGGTCAGCGCGTGCAGGATGAGGACCGCGTTGGACGAGGCCTCGTCCAGCTCGCCCCACGTCTCGTAGGCGAGCGTCACGGAGGGCAGGATCTCGCCGTTCTCCAGGCGCTGGGCGCCCAGGTTCGCGAACTTGCGGAAGGCGACCGGGTCGCCCTCGCGCCACGCGCCGGACGTGGGTGCGGGGGGCAGGTTGTGACGGCTCATGATGTCCTTCTTTCGCTGGAGGGCGCGTTCGCTGTCGCGGGGAGAGCGGAGGGGCAGCGGCGGCCTCGGAGCCTCAGGAGTGTGTGTATCCCCGAGGCCGCCGACGGGTCTGTTAGGCCGTGGCCGCGCGGGCCGCGTCGAAGCCGAGCTCCAGGTCGGCGAGGATGTCCTTGATGTTCTCCAGGCCGATCGACAGGCGCACGGTGCCGGGCGCGACGCCGGCCTTGACCAGCTCCTCCTCGGTCAGCTGCGAGTGCGTCGTCGAGGCCGGGTGGATGACGAGGGACTTCGCGTCGCCGATGTTGGCGACCACCGGGCAGGAGCTGCACGCCGTCCGCGAAGGCCCGGCCGGCCTCGTACCCGCCCTTGATGACGAAGGAGAGCAGGCCGCCCGTGCCCAGCGGCGCGTACTTCTTGCCCAGCTCGTAGTAGGGGGAGGACTCCAGGCCCGCGTAGTTGACGGACTCGACGTCCGGGTGGGCCTCGAGGAAGCGGGCGACCGCCAGCGCGTTGGAGACGTGGCGCTCGATGCGCAGGGACAGGGTCTCGATGCCCTGCGAAATGAGGAACGCGTTGAAGGGGGAGGTGACGGCGCCCAGGTCGCGGTTGATGAGCGTCTGGATGCGCAGCAGGAACGCCAGGTTCGCGCCCAGCGCGCCGCCCACGCCCAGGTCGCGGGCGTAGACGAGGCCGTGGTAGGACTCGTCCGGCGTGTTGTAGAGGGGGAAGCGCTCGGGCTGGGAGGCGAAGTCGAAGTTACCCGAGTCGACGATCGCGCCCGCGATCGAGGTTCCGTGACCGCCCAGGTACTTGGTGGCCGAGTGGACGACGATGTCGGCGCCCCACTCGATCGGGCGGACCAGGTAGGGGGTGGCGACCGTGTTGTCGACGATGAGGGGCACGCCGACCTCGTGGGCGACCGTTGCGATCGGCTCGATGTCGAGGATGTCGCCCTGCGGGTTGGGGATGGTCTCGCCGTAGAAGGCGACCGTCTTGTCGTCGGCGAGCGCGCGCCAGGCCTCGGGGTCGAGGGGGTCCGCGACGAAGCGGGTCTCGATGCCCAGGCGTCCCAGCGTGTTCTTCAGGAGGGTGACGCTGCCGCCGTACAGGGAGGGGGAGGCGACCACGTTGTTGCCGGCGACGGCCAGGGGCGAGGATCGACAGGGCGGTCGCGGACTGACCGGAGGAAACGAGGAGGCCGCCGACGCCGCCCTCGAGGGCCGCGATGCGGGCGGCGACGCCGTCGGTCGTCGGGTTGGTCAGGCGCGTGTAGATGGGGCCCAGCTCCTGCAGGGCGAAGCGGCTCGCGGCCTGCGCGGTGTCTTCAAAGGCGTAGGAGGAGGTCTGGTAGATGGGCAGCGCGGTCGCGCCGGTGGCGGGGTCGAGGTTGTATCCGGCGTGAATCTGCTTGGTTTCGAAGGACCAGTCGTTGGCGGTCATTGTGCGGCTCCTTAGGGTGAGGGGTGGTTCGTCTCTGATTCCCCTCCGGCGGGCCGCAGATGCGGTGAAGTGAACATGCGTCGAGGCGCGTCCCGCTGTCGGGGGACTGCGCGGCAGTCGCTTGTGCTGACGCGCAGTCAGCGGCACATTCGACGGTTCATGCCTCCAATTGTTTGTCATCGACGAGGCCGGGGCTGAGGGGTCCCGGATGGTGGACTTTTGTGACAGGTGGGGCGTGGCGCCGGGGTGTGTGAGGAGGCTCGCAGTGGTGGTTGAAAATGTTATGAAAAGCGCAGGTATTTGCGCGGTAATCATGGTGCTGGTGTTGCGGATGTTGCGATTGTTGCATGTGTGAAAGTTGAGTTTTGTGGTGTGTTTGTTGCCAAGCGTGACGAAAGTGGATAGGCTCTTTCCCAGTACGCGCGCTCCGGCGCACCTAATTGGACGAGATGAGACAACGATGAGACGACGCGGAACCATTCGCATGGGCCTGACGGCTATCGCCGCCTGCGCCCTCCTCGTGCTGCCCCAGATGGCGCAAGCCGCCCCTCTGAGGAGGAGATCGCTGCCGCCCAGGCTGCCGAAGAGGCCGCGAAGATGAGCGTCGCCCAGATCGAGGTCAAGCTCGCCGAGGTCAACGCCAGCGCCGCAACCGCGATGCAGAACGCGCAGATCGCGGGCGAAGACCTCAACGAAGCGAACATTGCGCTGCAAGAGGCGACCGCAACCGCCAATCAGGCGTCGGCTGACGCGGACGCCGCCGAGGCCGCCTTCGAGGAAGGCAAGCAGCAGATCGCCTCCGTCGCACAGGCTGCCTACCGTAACGGTGGTGGCACGCTCGACGCGCTCGCCCCCTACCTCGACTCCGACGGACTGCGTAGCGTCGAGACCAAGCAGGCTGGCATCAGCTCCTTCTCCTCCTCTGCCGAGGCGAAGATGCAGAACGTCGCCGCGCTCGAGCAGGTCGCCAAGGTGACCCGCGACGCCGCGAACACCGCGCTCGCCAACCAGAAGGCTGCCACGGACGAGGTTCAGAGGCGCACCGACGCCGCCAACCAGGCCGCGACCGCCGCCCAGAACGAGGCCGCGATCGTCGCCGCCCAGCGTGGCGCCTACGTGCAGGAACTGGCCACCAAGCAGAACACGACCGTCGACCTCATCAACCAGCGTGAGGCCGCCCTCGAGGCCGAGCGTCAGGAAGCCGCGCGTATCGCCGCCGAGCAGGCAGCCGCCGCTGCTGAAGCCCAGCGTCAGGCCGAGGCCGCCGCAGCCGCCGAACGCCAGGCCGCCGCCGATACTGCCGCCCAGGCCTCGTCCTCCTCACGACGATGACGATGACTCCTCGTACTCGGCACCCTCCTACTCCGCGCCCTCCTACTCCTACGAGGAGCCCTCGTACTCGGCGCCCTCCTACTCGGGTGGCGGCGCTGACACGGCCATCGCGACCGCGAAGAGCTACCTCGGCGTGCCCTACGTGTGGGGCGGCGAGTCCTACGGCGGCGTGGACTGCTCCGGCCTGACCATGCTCGCCTGGGAGAGCGCCGGCGTCGACCTGCCGCACCTCTCCCGCGCTCAGTACAGCTACGGCACGCACGTGCCGATCGGCTCCATGGAGGCCGGCGACCTGATCTTCTGGTCCTCCAACGGCACCCAGTCCGGCATCTACCACGTCGCCATCTACCTGGGCGGCGGCCAGATGATCGAGGCCCCCACCTTCGGCGTGCCCGTGCGCATCACCGGCATCTACAGCTGGGGCTCGATCATGCCCTACGCCGTGAGGCTCTGAGCCGCAACGTTGCCTGACGATCCGGGGGCCGCGCAGACTGTGTGTCTGCGCGGCCCCTCGCGCATGTCAGCTCAGTGCTGAACTGCCCGTGGCCGCCTCGTGCGATATGCGAGACCGGGTCAGTGTGCCGTGGGCAGACGCGTCGGGCGCGATGTGCGGCAGGGTGAACGAGGCCGAGTGACCCCCACGTCCGGACCGAGCCCGCGATGCGTCCGTCCACGGTACACGCGCGTCGAGGGAGTTGCTAGCGCGGCGCACGCGGCATCGCTGGCTCGCGTAGTGGGCTCACGGTGCATGTGGGCTGTCATACGGGTCCGCGAGGGACAACCCGTCGAAAGACAGCCGGTGCCGCGGGCCATCAGCTCAGCTTGCGGTGGCTGGGCCGTCCTCTCGTCCACTCGCCCGATCCGCCGATGACGGCGCTCGTGTCGTCTGCTCATCGTCTGACAGACCGCGGGTGGCCAGCCCGTGCGCGATGGGGCCGATCGCGCGCGCCCGTGGCGACCAGTGCGGGGCTGCGGCGCGCTCGAGCTGGCTCGCGACCAGGGGCCGGCCTGGTCCCGCGGTCAGGGCGTAGGCGCCGGGACGGTCCGTGGACGCGTCGACGTGCGCCACTTTCCACCCGCGCAGCAGGGCGCGACAGCGAATCGTCGCCAACGCGGCGCCATGCGAGGTCGCTCGCGATCGACTCGCGACGAGATCAGGACAACGCCGATCGTCGAGGATGCAAAGCGACCGTGTGGCCCGTGGAGGCGCGCTCACGGTCGACGCCGGAGCCGCGATCCACCTGATCTTCCAGTCGACGCGGGCGTGGAAGCACCGGGTCGTAGGGCGACCGGCAGTCGGCCTGCGAACGATCCGATGCGCTCGTCGAGAGCGTCGGGTGCAGTGGGTTTCATGCGGATCGCCTGCGTATGCGGTGGGGCCGCGCAGACGCAAGTCGCGCGTGCCCCTCGAAAGCGATAGGCTCAGTGCTCGCCCTCGTGCTCCTTCAGGCGCTCGTAGGAGCGGCGAATCTCGGCCTCGGCCTCTTCGCGACCCCACCCAGTGGGCGCCCTCGACGCTCTTGCCGGGCTCGAGGTCCTTGTAGACCTCGAAGAAGTGCTGGATTTCCAGGGCGGTGGAACTCCGACACGTCGTCGATCTCGGTACGCCAGGAGGCGCGCTGGTCCGAGGCGGGAACGCACAGGACCTTGTCGTCGCCGCCCTTCTCGTCGCGCATGCGGAACATGCCGAGCGCGCGGCAGCGGATCACGCAGCCGGGGAAGGTGGGCTCCTCGAGGGAGCACCAGGGCGTCCAGCGGGTCGCCCGTCCTCGCCCAGGGTGTCGTCGATGAAGCCGTAGTCATCCGGGGTAACGAGTGGACGTGAAGAGCATGCGGTCCAGGCGGATGCGACCCGTCACGTGGTCGATCTCGTACTTGTTTCGGTTCCCCTTGGGGATCTCGATGGTCACGTCAAATTCCATGGCCGCGCCTTCCGCTTCAGCCCCGAAACTCGGGGGTCCAGTTGGTTGTGTCGGCGCATGGACGGGTACTGTAGGTACCGAAGTAACCACGAAGGGAAATCCATGCATCGCACGTCTATGGGGGCCATTGTAAGCGCTAGCGCCGCACTCGTGGCGACGGCGGCGCTGGTGGGTGCCGGTTGTTCGACGCAAACGGCCACTCCGGCGGACGCTCCCACGGCCTCGACGCTTGAACCCGCAACGATTTCCGGTGACGCGAAGGGCGGCGGGAACCCGGTTTCCGCCGAGGACGTCCAGGCGCTGTGGGCGCCGGTCGCGGCAGCCGCGGCTGAGGGCGGGCTACACGGCGTGGGGGCACGGTCGTGGATGCGCAGACCGGTGAGGTCCTCCTGGATGCGGCCGCCGCCACCCTCACACGCCCGCCTCGACGACGAAGACCCTCGCGGCTTTCTCCGCGCTGCATCACCTGGATCCGACGGCGACGCTGACGACCAGCGCGCTCCTGGGCGCCGACAACCAGACCCTCTACCTGGATTCGGAGGGCGACCTGCTCCTGGGTATCGGCACCTCCGACGAGGTCGAGGTCTCGGGCCGCGCGGGCCTGCAGACCCTCGCGAAGGACACGGCCGCGGCCCTGGCGCAGCGCGGCATCACCTCGGTGACCCTGAATTGGCGCGGCACTCTCTTCGAGGGCGCCTCGCACCTGGCGTCCTGGGACGCGCAGGAGGTCGGCTGCCTACGAGGGCCACGTCGGCCCCATGGCGATCGACGCCGGACGCACCTACGAGGGTGCCAACGCTTTCTACTCGGACGCGCCGGGACGCGTCGCCGAGGTCTTCTCGCAGGCCCTCGGCGCGGAGGGATCTCCGCGACCCTCGGCGAGGCCGGGGATCCGCCCGCGGGAGCGGGAGCCGTCGCCCCGGTGAGCTCGGCGACGATGGGGGAGCAGCTGCGCTGGATGCTCGCGCACTCGGATAACACCCTCGCCGACCAGTACTGCCGTTTCGCCGCGCGCGGCGGGCGCCCTCGCCACCTACGAGGGCGCGACCGAGACGGTGCGCAAGACCCTGACCGAGGCCGGCGTGCCCCACGGAGGGCCTGACCCTCGAGGACTGCTCGGGCCTGTCGAGCAACGACAAGATCAGCGCGAACACCCTCGTCGGCGTCCTCAAGGCCTCGTACGAGGGCACGGGCACCGAGGCGGACACGATGCGCCTCCTGCCGTGGGCGGGCCTGGTCGGGCACGCTCTCCCAGCGCATGACCGAGGGAGCCCGCGGCCGGAAACGTGCAGGCCAAGACGGGTGCCCTCCAGGAGGTCACCTCCCTGTCCGGGTCCGTCATGACGAAGAGCGGGCGAGTCCTCCTCGTGTCGATCGGTCACGACAACGTCACCGAGGGCGCCTACGCCACGCGCGGCCACCTCGACGCCTTCGAGGAGGGCCTCGCCGGGCTAGACTGAGGCCATGGATATGCCGTTTGGCCCGCGCAACGTCGCGGGAGTTCTCGCTTCGTTGTCCTACGCGGGGCCCTCGGCCTCTCGCGTGGGTGCTTCCGCCGTCGTGGCGCGCCTGCGCCGCTCGGTCGCCTGGTCGGATCGCCGGCTCGCCGAGCTGTCCACCCTGCCCGAGGCCTCCGAGAAGGTGGCCGGCTCCCCGACCCTCGTCGTCGACCGCCGTGGCCTGATTCGTTCGGTCGGCTCGCTCCTGGAGAGTTTCGAAGACACGCGCACGCCCAAGGTCCTGGCCGCCGAGGCCGTCATCCTGCGCGCCCTGGCCAAGGACGCGACGGGCATCTGGGACGTGCGCTCCGGCCGCCGGATCCTCGTGGCCCCTAACGTGCTCGCCGACGCACAGCGCTACGCCCTGGACCAGACGGACTGGTGCCGCTGGGTCTCCCTGTGCACGGGACTGCGCGGCGTCCACCTCACCTACGCCCCTCACCTCGTCCCCTATATCGCCGACCTGATGCGCTCGCTGCCCGAACGCAGCGACGAGCTCGTGCGCATCGTCCTGCTCCTGGACGCCCTGCCCACCGCGGAGATGGAGGTCCTCACGCCCCGCGACCTGCCCTCGATCCAGTGGCTGCGCACGCACCGCGCGCACGCCGGGGGCGTCGGCCTGGTGCGCGCGTGTGCAGCCGCCGGCATGCCCCTGGCCGGGGTCGAGGCCCTGCAGGCGCAGACCGAAGGATTTGCGCGCACCGTCGTGCGCGAGGGCGCGATCGCGGAGCTTCTGTCGAGCGTCGATGCCCTGCCGAGCGCCCGCGAGTACGCGGAGCCGACAGCGTGGCTGGCGCGTGTGCGCTGACGCCTCGAGCCGCGTGGGTGCGAACCCGCGCGGCCCCCTGCGCGCCTGCTCCCTGGCGGTGCGCGACCACCTGACCTCCTTCATCGACGAGGCCGGGGCCCCTCCCGCTCTCATCGTCGGCCTGTCGGGAGGCGCGGATTCGCTGGCGCTGGCGCTGACGACGATTGACGTGGCCTGCGCGCGGGAATCCCCTGTTGTGACGGTGACCGTCGACCACGGGCTGCGCGCGGGCAGCGGCGAGGAGGCTCGCCGCGTCGCGGACCTGGCGACCTCCCTGGGGGCGCGTGCCGTCGTTGAGACCGTGGCGGTGGACGGGCCCGGGGAGGGCCCCGAAGGCGCGGCCCGCGACGCCCGCCGAGCCGCCCTGCGAGCGGTCGCCCAGCGTGAAGGTGCCCCGATCCTCCTCGGCCACACGATGGACGACCAGGCTGAGACGGTCCTCCTGCGCCTCGCGCGCGGATCCGGCCCCTCGTCCCTGCGGGCCATCGCCCCCATCTCGCGCGACGATGACGGGGTGACGTGGCTGCGCCCCCTCCTCGGGCTGCGGCGAGCGGACACGGAGGCGGCCTGCGCCCAGGCGGGCCTCACCCCGGTTGAGGACCCGACCAACGACATCGACGGGCCGTGGCGGGCCGCCGACGGCAGTCCGCTGCGCCGCTCGGCCCTGCGCCACCGGGCGATCCCCGCCCTGGCCTCGGCCCTGGGGGTGGACCCGGTTCCCGCGCTGGCCCGCACGGCCGCCCTGTGCGCGGCCGACGACGACGCCCTCGCACAGTGGGCGCGCGCGCTCGCGGACTCGGCGACGCTGGGGGAGGGGCATGACTCCGAGAAGGCGCGCCCGTCCCTGGCGGTGTCCGACCCTGCTGGGTGCCCCCGCGCGGTGCGCACCCGGGCGCTGCGCGAGGCCGCCCGCTCGGGCGGGAATCCGCGCGTTGTCCAGCGCCCACGTGGACGCCCTCGACGACCTCGTGGTCGCGTGGCGCGGCCAGGGGCCCATCGACCTGCCCGAGGCTCCGCCTCACGCGTTGGACGCGGGCGCGAACGCGCGCATCTCTTTCGTCGCGCGCGAGGTGGGCGACCCGACGGCACCAGACCCCGCCTAAACGGCGGGAACACGCCGCGACAGAACCCCATCGGAGCGGCCCGGCGCTGACCCTGCGCGATCACAGGATGTTGCGCTGACAGTGAGAATCTCGTCCTTCCCTGGAACAGGCGAGCGTTTGTGTGGCACGCTTATAGTGGAATCGCTCGCGTAGCATCGATACGAAAAAGAGGACACGGTGGACGCCACCGATATGGGTAACGACCTGAAAGAAATCCTGGTCACCGCCGAGGATATGGACCGTCGGCTCGGCGAAATGGCCGAGCAGATCGACCGCGACTACGCGGGCGAAGACCTGCTGCTCGTCGGCGTCCTGCGTGGCGCCGTCATGGTCATGGCGGACCTGTCCCGCAAGCTGCGCACCCCCTCGAGATGGACTGGATGGCCGTGTCCTCCTACGGGTCGGGCACCAAGACCTCGGGCGTCGTGCGCATCCTGAAGGACCTCGACCAGGACGTGGCCGGACGCCACGTGCTCATCGTCGAGGACATTATCGACTCCGGGCCTGACCCTGTCCTGGCTGCAGGCGAACCTGCTCGGACGAGGCGCTGCCTCCGTCAAGATCGCGACCGCGCTGCGTAAGCCGGAGGCCGCCAAGGTCGACGTGGACGTTGCCTACGTGGGCTTCGACATTCCCGACGAGTTCGTCGTCGGTTACAGCCTGGATTACGCGGAAAAAGTACCGTAATTTGCCGTTTCGTCGGCACGCTGCAGCCGCACGTCTACAACAACTGAGAACGCATACCTGTAGGGGACCCACGTGAACGAGAAGATCAAGAACAAACGCCCCAGCCTGGGGTGGGTGATGGTTCCGCTCATCATGCTGCTCGCCGGCGGCTGGTTCATGTGGGGCTTCTTCGCCCCTCGCGCCGTGACGACCTCCGAGGGCCTCGCGCTCATCTCGGGCGACACGGTCGAGCAGGGTTGTCCTCAACGAGGGCACCCAGCAGGTGAACCTGACGCTGACGGAAAACTACGTCCACCAGAGCACCGGCGGCGACGATAAGACCGTTGATCTGGGCAAGAACGTCTACTTCACGTACTCCTACGTGCAGACCAAGGACATCCTCGACACGGTGGCCGACAAGGCTCCCGCGAAGGGCTGGAACGCAGTGCGTCCCCAGTCCGGCATCCTCGGTGGCGTCGTTCAGCTGCTGATCTCGCTGGTGATCCTGGGTGTCGCGTTCTACTTCATCATGCGCTCCATGTCGGGCTCGCGGATGATGGGCGGCTTCACGCAGTCGCGCGCCAAGGAATTCAACCAGGAGCGCCCGGACGTCACCTTCGCGGACGTCGCCGGTGAGGACGAGGCCGTGGAGGAGCTCGAGGAGATCCGCGAGTTCCTGGCGTCCCCGGACAAGTTCCACAAGGTGGGTGCGCGCATCCCGCGCGGCGTCCTGCTCTACGGGTCCTCCCGGGAACCGGGTAAGACCCTGCTCGCCAAGGCCGTGGCCGGCGAGGCGAAACGCCCCTTCTTCTCGATCTCCGGTTCGGAGTTCATGGAGCTCTACGTCGGCGTGGGTGCCTCGCGCGTGCGTGAGCTCTTCGAGCGCGCCAAGAAGAACGCGCCGGCCATCATCTTCGTCGACGAGATCGACGCCGTGGGTCGCCACCGCGGCAGCGGCATCGGCGGCGGCAACGACGAGCGCGAGCAGACGCTCAACCAGCTCCTCGTCGAGATGGACGGCTTTCGACGAGCGCGCCAACATCATCCTGATCGCGGCGACCAACCGACCCGACATCCTCGACCCGCGCTGCTGCGCCCGGGCCGTTTCGACCGCCAGATCGCCGTCGAGGCCCCCGACCTGAAGGGCCGCGAGGCCATCCTCAAGGTCCACGCGCAGGGCAAGCCCCTCACCGCGCAGGTTGACCTGCGTCAGATCGCCAAGCGCACGCCCGGCTTCACGGGTGCCGACCTGGCGAATGTCCTTAACGAGGCGGCGCTGCTCACCGCCCGCTCCGACATGCAGTTCATCGATGAGCGCGCCATCGACGAGGCCATCGACCGCGTGATCGCGGGCCCGCAGAAGCGCACCCGCGTCATGAACGACCACGACAAGGCCGTGACCGCCTACCACGAGGCCGGCCACGCCCTGGCCGCCGCCGCCCTGAACTACACGGACCCGGTCACGAAGGTGACGATCCTGCCGCGCGGCCGCGCCCTGGGCTACACGATGGTCATGCCCACCGAGGACCGATTCAACAAGACACGCAACCAGCTCCTCGACGATCTGGTCTACGGCATGGGCGGGCCGCGTCGCCGAGGAGATCGTCTTCCGCGATCCGTCGACCGGCCCCGCCAACGACATCCAGCAGGCCACGAAGACGGCCCGCGCGATGGTCACCGACTACGGCATGAGCGACCGCATTGGCATGGTCAAGCTCGGGCGACGCCGACACCGAGGCCTTCGGGCACGGGCAGCGGCGAGGGCCCGCGCTCCTTTCTCCGACGAGACGGCCGCGATCATCGACGAGGAGGTGCGTCGCCTCCTCGACAACGCGATGCGCGAGGCGTGGCGGATCCTGTCGGAAAACCGCGCGGTTCTGGACACCCTGGCCTCCCGCCTGCTCGAGGAGGAGACCCTCGACGAGGCGCAGCTCGCCGAGATCTTCAAGGACGTCGTGAAGGCCCCCGAGCGCCCCGTGTGGAACTACCAGTCCGACGCGGCGGTGCCCGGCGTGGTCCTGGGGCACCCGGTGGGGATCAAGGCCGAGGACGAGTGGACGTCCGTTCCTGAGCCGGGCATCGATGTATCGCCGACTGACGTCATCGGTGCCTCGGGAGTGGAAGAGGAACAGGAATGACCTACGATCCCGCTGGCGTTGAGAAGGCGTCGCGCGACCTGCTCGTCGCAATCGGTGAGGACCCCGAGCGCGAGGGCCTGGTCGGCACCCCCGATCGCATGGCGCGCGCGTGGCGCGAGATGTGCAAGGGCCTGACCGAGGATCCGCGCGAGCACCTGCGTACCCAGTTCCACGCGGGCACCGACGAGCTGGTCCTGGTCCGTGACATCACCTTCTTCTCGGTGTGCGAGCATCACCTGCTACCCTTCTACGGCCGCGCCCACGTGGGTTTACATTCCGCGCGGCGGCGTTGTGACGGGCCTGTCCAAGCTGGCCCGCGTGGTCGAAGGCTACGCGCGCCGCCCCCAGGTCCAAGAGCGCCTGACCGCCCAGGTTGCCGACGCGATCGACGAGATCCTGAACCCCCAGGGCGTCATCGTCGTTATCGAGGCCGAGCACATGTGCATGTCGATGCGCGGCATCTCCAAGCCCGGCTCCTCCACTGTGACCAGCGCGCTGCGCGGCATCATGAGCGACGGCGCGACCCGCGCCGAGATGATGGCCCTCGTCCTGTCCGGGAGCCGATGACGTGAGTAACCTGCCCCTGCCCGCCGCCCCGGCCTCGTCCCCGGTCCCGCCCCTGGCGCTGCCCGGTGACCTGACCCTGCCTGCCGGTCGGACGGCGGTCATGGGCATCCTCAACGTGACCCCCGATTCTTTCTCGGACGGGGGACGCTACACGGACGTCGCGGCCGCGCTGCGCCACGCCCGCGAGATGGTGGCCGCCGGCGCGGACCTCATCGACGTCGGCGGGGAGTCGACCCGCCCGAACTCGACGCGCATCAGCGCAGACGAGGAGTGGGCGCGCATCTGCACCATCGTCGAGTCCCTGGCCGCCGACGGCGTCATCGTGTCGGTGGATACGCTGCATGCGTCGACGGCCCGCGAGGCCGCGCGCGCGGGTGCGGCGATCATCAACGATGTGAGCGGCGGGCGCTGGGATCCCGAGATGAACGCGGCTGTTGCGCAGTCGGGCTGCGCGTACGTCGTCCAGCACTACCGCGCGCTGCCGGGCATGCCGGGGGAGCACTTCGACTACGGGGACGACCTCGTGGGCACGCTCATCGAGCGCGTGGGGTCCCAGGTTCAAGACGCTATTGATGCTGGTGTGACAGCTGATAAAATTGTGGTTGACCCGGGCCTCGGCTTCTCGCTGACGGGCGACCAGTGCTGGCAGATCCTGCGCGAACTGCCGCGCTTCGCGCAGGGTCGGATACCCCGTCCTCGTCGGAGCGTCTCGCAAGCGTTTCGTCAAGGCCCTCGGGGGACGACGTGGACGCGAACAGTGCGGACATCGCCGCCTACTGCGCGGCAGCTGGCGCGTGGGCCGTGCGGGTCCACGACGTAGCAGCCACCGTAGCGGCCATCGCCCGAAAGGAGAACGACGTTGACTAACCGACGCGTCATCATCGCCCTGAAAGGACTCGGGGCGCTGGCCAACCACGGCGTCTACGACTTCGAGCGCGACCGCAACCAGCGCTTCAGCGCCGACATCGTCATGTGGGTCGAGACCGCCGGCAACGCCGACGACATCGCAGCCACCGTCTCCTACGCGGACATCGCCGACGAGGCCATGGCCGTCCTCACCGGCACCGCCGTCGACCTCATCGAGACCCTCGCCGAAACCATCGCCTCGCGCGTCATGAGCCACGAGGGCGTCGTCGGCACCGAGGTCACCGTCCACAAGCCCGACGCCCCCATCGACCACCCCTTCGCGGACGTGTCCGTAACCGTGCGAGCGGGCCAGACCGACGCGATGCCCCTGTCGCTGTCCCTCAAGGGCATTTACGAGGCCGAGGACGGCTCCGTCCTCACCGGCGAGATCGAGGCCTACGGCCGCGCCCAGGCCCCCAGCCCCGCCGAGCAGGAACAGAGCGGTGCCCTGCCCACGCGCCGCGACGTGCAGGCCGCCCACGCAGCGCCCGCGCACGACGCGACGCGCCCCGAGCGCCTGCGCTCGCGCCGAGTCGTCCTGGCGATCGGCGGCAACCTCGGGGACGTGCCCGTCACCCTCATGCACACGGTCGAGGCCCTGTCCTACATGGAGGGCTTCCAGATCGACGACGTCTCGCCGATCATGCGCACCAAGCCCGTGCTGGCCCCCGGCCAAGCCCCCCCAGCCCGACTACTGGAACGCCGTCGTCGTCGGCTCCGCGATCGCGACCCCCGACGAGCTGTTCGCCCAGACCAGCCGCATCGAGCGCGAGCTCGGTCGCGAGCGCCACGAGCGCTGGGGTGCTCGCACCGTCGATATCGACATCATCCAGATCGAGGGCCTGGCCTCCTCCGACCCGGTCCTCACCCTGCCGCACCCGCGCGCCAAGGAACGCGCCTTCGTCCTGGCGCCCTGGCTCCTGTGCGAGCCCGACGCCATCCTCGAGGGCGTGGGCCGCGTGTCCGACCTGCTGGCCGACACCCCCGACCGCGAGGGCATCATCGACGCCGTCGACGACTGGCTGGAGGACCCCGCGGCCGTCATGGCCGACTCCGACCAGCTCCTCGCCCAGCGCGCCGAGCAGGCCAGCGCCGACATGCGCGAGCTCATCGAGACCCTGACCGGCGAGATCAGCCAGGTCAGCGACCTCGTCACCCGCCCGGGCGAGAGCGCCGATCCGGTGGAGATTCCCGCCGCCCACACGGTCCTCGAGGACTCCTTCGACGACGTCGAGGAGGCCGCAGACCTCCGCGCAGGCCGAGCAACCCGAGGCCGCCCCCGTCTCCGTCGAGGAGGACCCCGCCCCTCGCGCCAGCATTTGGAGCCGCCTGTCCGCCGTCCAGGATTCGGGCGAGGCAACGAGCGCCGACGAGCCAGAGGCCAGCGAGCCCACGGCTGACGAGCCAGAGGCCGACGAGCCCGCGTCGCACGACGTCGACGTGCCCGCGGCCGAAGCTCCGGCCGCGCAGACGCCGCCTCGCAGCTGATGAACCCGACGCGGACCCGCAGGCCGCAGCCCCGCAGGGCGAGACCCCCGCGGACGAGGCCGCGACCGCCCCGGCGGTGCCCGGCCCGCCCCACCGTCAGCGCCGCCGCACGGACGACGCCAAGGCCTCGTCGCGCCCGTCCTGGCACCCCGTGTCCTCCGTGCCCGCCGACTCCCCGGCAGGGTCGCATGACCCGCAAGATCGGCACCGGCACCTACACGCCGAGCGGGACCGAAAAAGCCCCGCTGGGCCCCCGTGTTCGAGTCCAAGCGCGAGAGTCCCGCTCCAAGATCGCGCTGCCCGACTGGAACTTCTCCGTGAGTGCCTCCCACGACGTGCGCGTCGTCGACGACCGCTCCGGCCTGGGGCGCGACGACGAGGCCCCCAAAGGCCACCGTGCACGCCGACGGACGCTCCACCATCCTCGCCCCCGGGCTGCCCGACAACACCCCGTCGGCCCCATTCCCCGAGGACGAGGCCACTCAGACCGGCATCCTGCGCCGAGTCGTCGTGCGGCCCACGATGACGGGCGCGATCCCCATCGTCAAGAGGCGTTAAATGAAACCCCTGTCGATCACCTGGGTGACGCTGGTCGGCTTCGTCTGTGCCCTCCTCAGCTTCCTCGGCTTCTTCGCGCACATGCGCGCGGGAGGCACCCCCCTGATCGTCACGCCCGGCCCGGCCGTCGTCTTCGCGGTCGCGACCGCGCTCCTCATCTGGTCTGGCCTGGCTGTGCGCCGACTGCGCGCGAACAAAGACACGTGGATCGACGCGATCGGCGCGATGCGCGTCGCCGTGTTCGCCAGGGCCAGCGCGATCGTCGGAAGTGCGCTCGCCGGTGTCCTCATCGGCGTCATGATCGTGTCCCTCACGCAGCTCGAGGCCTCGGCGATGGTCGCCAACGCGATCGCCTCGGGCATCAGCGGCCTGGTCGGTCTCGTCTGGACCGTCGTCGCTCTCGCCGTGGAACGCTGGTGCGTGATCGACCCCGACGACGATGGATCGTCGAGCTCGCATAAGCGCAGCGCCGCCGCTTAAGCACCTCGTGTGGGAGTCCTCTCGCGCGCGAAAGTGAGCGTGCCCCGAGCGTTAGTCGCGCCCCGATCGCGCGGGCCGGTATCGTGGACGCGTGGCTGACCAGCGTAAGAATTCCCCCCGGCGACCCTCCCCCCGTCGCTCCGCGTCCGCATCCGGGACGCGCAGGCGACTCGCGCCTCCCGTGCCGCAACGGGCGGTCGGGGAGCTTCGACGCGCGCGGCGTCTTCCGCCGGAGCATCGAGCGCTAAGCGGGGGAGCGGGGCAGGCGCGCGTCGGCCCACGAAGGCCTCGTCGGGCGGTGGACGCCCGCCCGTGAACCTGTGGCCCCGGCGCATCATCACCGGCCTGGGACTGATCCTCATCCTCGCGCTCATCGTGTGGGGGATCGTCGCCGCCGTGCGCGCCATCGCGGGAGCCTTCAGCGCCGATCCCACGCCCCAGTCGACCCCGCAGCCCGTCGTCCAGTCCGGGGCCCTCGACGCCTCCGGATACGCGCTCAAGGGCGGCCAGGAGGCCACCGCCGACGGCCTGCTCACCGACGGCACCACGATCGACATTCCCGCCTGCCTGGACCGCGACATCACGGCCACCGCGAAGGCGAGCTCCCGTGGCTTCTGGTTCCGCGATGCCCGTGACGCTCACGCTGGAAAACCGCGGCGCGGTCGCCTGCTCGACGTCGCTGACGCGCTTCAACCTGGCGGTGACGACCGGCGACCACCAGGTCTACGACTCCTCGCGCTGCGCCGACAGCCAGCAGTCCTCCACGACGCTGCTGCTGCGCCCGGGCGGCACCTGGTCCGGCACGCTGCGCTGGGATGGATACGTGTACACGAACGGCTGCACGGCTCCCGCGGGCGGCGCGAGCGCGGCTGCGGCCGGCACCTACAAGGTCGCTGTCGCGATGGGGACGCGCGAAGTTGGCTCTACCGTCGTCGACGTGACGCCTGCGCCCACCCCCGCGCCCCAGTCGGGAGCGCAGTCGGGCACCCAGTCCGGCGCGCAGTCGGGCCGCTAGGGGCTAGCGGCCGCCGGGCGGCTACCAGCCGACGATGCCTGCGCTGACGGCCTGAGCCTGATGGGCCAGGTTCTCCTTGATGAGCTTCGCCCGGTAGGGGCCGATCCCCTCGAGCGCCTCCAGGTCCGCAACGGTGGCCGCGCGCAGCTGCGGCAGCGAGTTGAAGTGCGCGGACACGACCTTGATGGCGCTCCACGACAGGTGCGGCACCAGGGACAGGGCGCGCACGCCGCGCGGCGCGATCTCGCGATCCAGGTCCGCGACCTCGTACACGTCCAGGCCCAGGATGTTCGAAATCGCGGTCAGGTCCACGATCCGCTCCGAGCCGAGCGAGGACAGCTCGGCCTCGACGCGGGCCAGGTCATCCGGGTTCGCGATGTAGTCGCGCATGACGAGGGCGCGCTCGGACGCGGAGCCGCGCACGAGGTCCTCGACCTGCAGGGCCAGCAGGCGGCCCTCTGAGCCCAGCTCCTCGAGGTACTCCGTGATCTCGGAGGTGATGCGCCGGATCATCTCCATGCGCTGCATGACGGTGGCGACGTCGCGCACGGTTGCGCTGTCGCGCATTTCCAGGATCGTGAGGGTCTGCAGGGACCTCGTCGAGGCGCTGACTGTAGCGGTCGAGCGTGTCGACGGCCAGGTTCGCGCGCGGAGCAGGGCCTCGGGCTCCTCCACCAGGCGATGCTCGGAGCCCCACGTAGATGGAGATCATGCGCATGGACGCGGACAGGGACAGGACCGGCAGGTGGGTCTGGCGGGCGGTGCGCTGCGCGGTGCGGTGGCGCATACCCGACTCGTCCGTGGGGAATCATCGGGTCCGGGAAGAGCTGCACGTTCGCCTTGCGGATGCGCCACTGGTTGGGATCGATGATGACCGCGCCGTCCATCTTGCACAGTTCGCGCAGGCGCGCGGCCGTGAAAGCAACGTCGAGGTCGAAGCCGCCCGAGCATATGGCCTGCACCTCCGGGGTGTACCCCAGGACGATGAGAGCACCCGTGTGGGAGCGCTGGATTCGTTCCAGTGCCTCTCGCAGAGGCGTGCCGGGCGCGACTGCGCGTAGTGCGTCACGAAGGATCGCTGCATCGGACGTCAATGTGATTCCCTCCCAGAACAGTCGGTGTGATTCCTATTATTGCGAGTCCGCTGGGAAAGCGACACGAATAGCCGTCGCCAGATCCGACACAGTAAACACGGTGATGCCGTCGACTCCCGACAGGTCCTCGCTGCCCTGGGCGGGCACGATCGCCGCGGAGAAACCCAGGCGCGCGGCCTCCGCGAGGCGGCGCTGGGTGCCCGTGCAGGCGCGCACCTCGCCCGTCAGCGAGATTTCGCCGACAGCGACGAGGTCGGGTGCGCGGGGGTGCGCCCTTGAGCGAGGACACGATGGAGATGGCCATCGCCAGGTCGATGGCGGGCTCGACCGTGCGTGCGCCGCCGACGGTGGAGACGTAGACGTCCGCCCCCGACGTGTCCGCGCCGATGCGGGCCTGCAGGACCGCGAGGATCATGGCCACGCGCGCGTGGTCCACGCCCGACGTGGTGCGCCGCGGCGAGCCACCCGACGAGGGGGCGACGAGGGACTGGATTTCCGTGGGCAGCGGGCGGCGCCCTTCAGAGTTCCTGTCGCGCACGTGCCGGGCACGCCGCGCGTCGTGCGCGACAGGAACAGGCCGGAGGGGTCGGCGAGGCCGTAGATCCCCGAGTCCGTCAGCTCGAAGCACCCCACCTCGTCGGTGGGACCGTATCGGTTCTTCACTGCGCGCAGCAGGCGCAGGCGCGAATGACGGTCGCCCTCGAACTGGCAGACGACGTCCACGAGGTGCTCGAGGACGCGCGGACCGGCGATGCCTCCGTCCTTCGTCACGTGGCCGACGAGCAGAGTGGGCAGGTCGGACTCCTTGGCGACCCGGATCAGCGAGGCAGCGACCGCGCGCACCTGCGCGACGCCGCCCGCCCCGCCCTCGACCTGGGCGGAGGAGATGGTCTGCACGGAGTCAACGATGAGCAGGGAAGGGCGCGAGGCCTCGACGTGCCCGAGGACGACCCCGAGCTCCGTCTCGTCCGCGATCAAAAGGTTCGGCTCGAGCGCGCCGATGCGTTCTGCGCGCCCGCGCACCTGGGCCGCCGACTCCTCGCCCGTCACGTAGAGGACGGGGCCGCGCCCGCCCGTCGCCGCCGTGCGCGCGGCCTTGGCGGCCACGTCCAGCAGCAGCGTCGACTTACCCACGCCGGGTTCGCCCGCTAGGAGGATCACCGCGCCGGGAACGATGCCGCCGCCGAGGACCCGGTCCAGCTCGCCCACGCCCGTCGAGCGCGACGAGGCCCGCTCGCCGTCCACCTCGCCGATCGGCAGGGCGGGGCGGCGCGGGGAGTCGCGGCCGCGCGCGGCCCGCCCGAGGCCGTCGCCGGCCTGGTCGACGGTGCCCCACGCCCCGCACTCGCGGCACTGTCCCACCCACTTAGGGGAGGTCCACCCGCACTCGGAGCAGCGGTAGGTGATCTTCTCTTTCGCCATGCACTCACCGTAACCCGGCCCGCCCTCATCTGCGGTTCCCGCGCCCGGGCGGGCGTAGCAGCCCGGTGTTGGGGGAGCGGACCGGGTTGGCGCCCCGGCCTCGTCGACGAGGCGGGATAACCCAAATACGCCACTGTGGTCAGGTTCTCGTCCGCGTCGAATGGCCACGTACCGCCGCGAGAACTCCGTTCAACAGGTCGTAGATTCCTCGGTACCTGTTGTTCTCTTCAGGGTTTATCCATAGGGTTGGTCGGTGTGTATCCTTGGGATGGTTGCCCATACCCTGTGCGGATACAGACAACGCCCCACACCAGTGCGCACATTGAGACTGAGGAAAGCCACATGAACAAGGCGAGTCGATCGCGAAACACCTGGCCGAAGCGGATACCGGCGCTCGCCGTCCTATTGGTGTCCGCGATGCTGTGCGTGCTCGCGGTCGTGTATCGGGGCGTCGAGGTCACCCAGGTGAGCGTCGACGACGGCGGCATTTGGGTGACGAACCAGGACCGCAAGCTCCTCGGACACCTCAACTACGACGCCCTCATGCTGGACGGCACGGTCTCGGTGAAGTCCGCGTCCTTCGACATCGGCCAGGAGGGCGGTGACGTGACGCTGGGTGAGACCGTGAGCCGCACGGTCACCCCGGTGCGTCCGACCTCCTTCTCCCTCGGTCAGTCCGTCACCCTGCCCGACAACGCGGTCCAGGTCCAGGGCGGGTCCGTCCTGGCGGTCCTCGACCCCAATGAGGGCCTCCTGTGGGTCGGCAGCGCCAACGAGCCTGCCACCATGTCGCTCCTGCGCGAGGACGCGGTCGCCAACGACCTGAGCGACGGCATCGTGACGGTGTCGAACACGGGCACGGTCTTCGCATACTCTCCCGGGTCCTCCAAGCTCGTGACACTGACGAGCGAGGGCCAGGCCTGGCGCGCCAAGACCACGGAGATCAAAGGCTTTACGCCCGCCGGGACGCCGACGATCACCGCGGTCGGCGACAAGCCGGTCGTCTACGACCAGACCGGCAACAAGCTCGTCCTGCCCGGCGGCAAGGTGCGCGACCTGTCCGAGGAACACGTGAGCGGCGCCGTCCTGCAGGCCCCCGGCGACGAGGCCGCCTCGGTCCTCCTCGCGACCAGCGACGAGCTGGTGTCCGTGCCCCTGAACGGCAAGGCGATCGAGCGCCAGGAGGCCTCGGAGAGCGGCCAGAAGGGCACCCCGCGGCCCCGGTCTTCCACCGCGGTTGCTCCTACGGTGCCTGGGCGGGCTCGGGCGCGTTCGTGCGCACCTGCACGGACTCCACGCGCAACCAGGCGCAGACGGTCTCGAGCCTGGCCGAGGCCTCCTCTGCCGTGTTCCGCACGAACCGTACGCGCATCGTCCTCAACGACGTCTCGACGGGTACGCTGTGGCTGCCCGACAAGAACATGGTCGTGGTCAGCAACTGGGACCAGATCCCCCACCGAGGAGCAGGAGGAAGAGGACACTCCGACCCCCGACGATCGCGAACAGGTCTCCGAGCCGGAGCACAAGGACAAGAACACGCCGCCCGAGGCCGTGGATGACGAGTTCGGCATCCGCCCGGGCCGCTCGACGCTGCTGCCCGTCCTCGACAACGACTCCGACGATGACGGCGACGTGCTGACGGCGCGCGCGGTCACCAACCCCGAGTTCGGCTCGATCGTGCGCACGAGGGGCGGCCGAGCCCTGCAGATCACGGACGTCCCCGAGAATATGACGAGCGGATCGACGTCCTTCACGTACGAGGGCCTCGGACGGCCTTGCGGGCCGCGACGGCGAACGTGACTGTGACGATCCACCCGTGGAGCCAGAACGAGGGCCCGCGCCAGCTCAAGCACCCGGTCATCAAGGTGGGTGCGAACGCGCAGGTCGAGTACAACCTCCTGTCGGACTGGATCGACCCGGACGGCGACCAGTTCTACCTCAAGTCGGCGACGGCCCCCGAGGGCATGGCCGTGCAGTTCTCCGAGGACGGCACGGTCCAGATCCGTGACTTGGGCTCGGGCGCTGGCGTCAAGGCGATCGCCGTGACCCTGTCGGATGGCCACGCCGAGACCAGCGGCGAGCTGAAGGTGAGCGTCCAGGAGACGGGCAACGTGCCGCCGGTGGCGCGCGCCGACTTCTACGTGGCGCGCGTCGCTGAGCCGCTGACCATCGACCCGATCGCCAACGACACGGATCCCAACGGCGACGCCCTGTCCCTCGTGGCGGCGGGCACGGCCCCTGCGGGCACCTCGGTCTCCGCTGACCTCTCGCGCGGCACGCTGACGTTTACGGGCTCGGTGCCGGGATCCTTCCAGTTCACCTACACGGTCTCCGACGGCCCGTCGACGACGGTCGGCGTCATCCGCGTCGACGTGGTCGACGATGACACGAACGCTCTGCCGATCGCCGAAGACGACCTGGCGGTCCTGCCCTCGGGCGGCGCCTCGCTGATCGCGCCGCTGGCCAACGACACGGACCCGTCGGGCGGCGTCCTCGTCGTTCAGTCGATCGACGTGCCCGCGAACTCGGGCCTTGAGGTCACGCTCATCGAACGCCACCTGCTGCGCATCACGTCGCCGGGCGGCCTCAACGATGTCACGACCTTTACCTACACGGTCTCCAACGGCGCGGGTTCCGCGACCGCTCAGGTGAGCGTCATCCCGACGGATGCGCAGAGCGACGAGACCCCGCCTGAGACCACGCCGGACACGGCGAAGGTGCGCGCCGACGACATCGGCTCGGTGAGCGTCCTGTCGAACGACCGCTCGCCGATCGGTCTGACGCTGAGCCTGGACCCCGACGTGCAGGTCCTGACCGGGCGCCGAGCTGGGCACGGTTTTCGTGACGGGCAACCAGGTGCGCCTGGCCGCCGGCTCCGAGGCCGGCGTGGTGCGCGTGGCGTACACGGCCGTCGACTCGGTGGGTAACCGCTCGACGTCGACCGTCACGTTCGAGGTCGTGGCCGCCTCCGCGGCGAACAGCGCGCCCGTGCCCAAGGCGCTCAGCGCCTGGGCCGTGCAGGGCAGATGACGCGCATCCCGGTGCCCGCTGACGGGCATCGATCCCCAGACGGCGACTCGGTCGCTCTGGTGGGCATCGACCAGCCGCCGGCCAAGGGTAGCGTCGTGCTGGGCACGGAGTGGCTGGAGTACACGCCCTCCGACAATGCGACCGGAACGGACACCTTCTCCTACATCGTCGAGGACCGCCTCGGCGTGCAGGGGACGCGCCCGCGTGCGCGTCGGCATCGCCCCTCCGGGCTCGCAGAACCACAACCCGACGGCCGTTCCCGACTCGGTGACGGTGCGCCCGGGGCGTGAGGTGAGCGTCAACGTCCTGAGCAACGATCTGGACGCGGACGGCGACTCCCTGTATGTGGACACGGATCCGTCGACGGTGTCCGTGTCGGATCCGGCGGCGACGGTGACGGTGGCCCAGGACCTGGTGACGGTCAAGGCTCCCGCCACGGACGGCGTGTTCGTCGTTGCCTACCAGATTGAGGACGGCCGAGGCGGCCGCGCCCAGGGCCAGCTGACCGTGACGGTGGACGCTGACGCGCCGCTGCGCGCGCCGATCGCCCGCGACGACGTCGTGCCGGTCTCTGACCTGCCCTCGGACTCCAAGCCCGTGAGTGTTGCCGTCCTCGTCAACGACGAGGATCCGGACGGCACCACGGCTGAGCTGAAGGTGTCCTCGGACGCCTCGGGCGTGAGCGTGTCGGGGCAGAACCTGTTGATTTCCCCGGACGCGCGCCGTCGCCTCGTCGTGTACACGGTGACGGACCCCGACGGCCTGAGCGCGAGCGCGGTCGTGACCGTTCCGGGCACCGACCTGCTGGCTCCGCGCCTGGACACGACGCGCATCCCGGTGGCGATGCGCGCGGGCTCCACGCTCACCCTCGACATGCACGACTACGTGCTGGTGCGCGACCACTCGCGCTCCCCGATCATCACGGACGCCTCCTCCGTGAAGTTCAGCGGCGGCCTGGATTCGGCCTCGCTCCAGGACCCCACGCACATCACGCTGAGCGCGCCCGACACGGCCTCGGGCAAGGCCTCGGTGTCCTTCACGGTGCGTGACGGTGCCTCGGACGACGCCTCGGCCCTGACATCGACCCTGACGATCCCGATCACGATCAAGCCGGCCAGGAACCTGCCGCCGCGCCTGACCCCGACCCCGATCCTCGTGGGCCAGGGTGAGTCCGTGACGGTCGACCTCACGCAGATGGTGGACGACCCGGACGACCAGGCCAAGAACAGCTTCTCCTACGCCGTGGTGAAGGCCCCCGGCGGTGTGGACGTGTCCCTGGACGGCTACAACCTGACCGTGTCCGGCAAGAAGGATCAGTCCAAGGGGCCGGTCGGCGCGATTACTGTCAGCGTCGACGACGGCTCGGGCGCGGTCAACGCCGACATTCCGGTGACGATCGTGAAGTCCTCCAAGCCCCTCGTGACGACGACGGAGGCCCGTATCAAGGCGAAGGCCGGCCAGACGGTGGACGTGAACCTGTCGGAGTACACGACGAACCCGTTCCCGGATCCGCTCGTCGTCTTGGACGCGTCGGTGCACGTGGGCCAGGGAACCGCCTCGGGCAATGGCAACGTCCTGTCGGTGACCCCCAAGGCGGGCTTCCACGGCAACATGACCGTCGTGTACCGCGTCATGGACGCGACGAACGACCCGGATCGCGTGGTCCAGGGCCGCGTTGTCGTCCAGGTCGTCGACCGTCCCGAACCGCCCCAGAACGTATCGATCACGCCGATGGGCGCGGGCACGGCCTTCGTGCGCTTCGACTCGGGTGCCTCCAACGGCGGCCAGATTACGGGCTACACGATTACGGACAAGTACGACGGTAAGACCTACGAGACTCGAGATCCGGGCACGCAGATCACGGGCCTGGTGAACGGAGCGAAGCACTCGTTCACGGTCGTCGCGCACAACGAGGCCGGGGACTCCGATCCGTCGGCACCGTCCGCCGAGGTGCTCATCGACATGGCGCCCGAGCAGATGGCGGCACCCACGGTCACTGGCGAGGACGGTGCCCTGAACGTCTCGTGGACGGCACCCCACAACGAAGGATCCGCGATCCACACGTACACGGTGTTCCTCACCGGACCCGGTGGCGGCCAGCCGATTCCCTACCCGGTGTCCGCTCCGCAGACCAGCCTGCGGATCCCGGGCCTGGAGAACGGCAAGATGTACACGGTGACGGTCCAGGCGCAGAACAAGGCGGAGACGCCGTCTCCGGCGTCCTCACCGACCGAGGGCTACCCGCACGGGAAGCCGGATCAAGCGACCGGTGTGAGCGCTGTTGCAACCGGCTCGGCGGGCGATCCGAACGAGGCGACGGTTGAGGTTACGTGGACCCCGGGATCTCCCAATGGCAAGGGATGGGGCCTGGCCACGGTTTCGGTCAATGGCGTGGAGGTGAAGGTTGCGTCTGACGCTCGTACTGCCACGCTGTCGGGCGTGCCGACGGGCAGTAATGTGTCTGCATCGGTGACGCTGTCGAACTCGGACGGGGATACGTCGGCCCCTGCCACCACGTACGTCTCGATCGCGACCGTGCCTCTGCCGATCGATCGCCCGACTCTGCAGGGGCAACGGCACGCGGGGGCAGCTGGTTGTCTCGAATCTGAGGCCCAAGGAGGGACACGGCTTCAGCGCAGCCGAGCTGACGGTGCGCTACTCTTTGACCCGCGGTGGATGTGCGGACGGAACGCCGATCTATAACGGTGAAGGAATCGATGTGGGCGGCTGGCAGGAGCGTGAAGTCTTCTTCTGCCAGTCTGGTCGCGGCCTCAAGGGGAATGAGGTCGCGTCGGACACCGTTTCTGCCGTTGGCCAGCCCACGGCCAAGCCAGATCCGGTCACCGTTCGTGTCTCGGATGTCGGCAGCACTTCTGCCGTCGTGCGCTGGGATCCGATCGGTGCCAACCCCGCCTTGTCGGGTATCAAGGTGTACCTGAATAACAGGGAGCAACCCGTCGGGGTTGGCGCCACGGAGGCGACCTTCAGTGACCTGGCACAGGGCACGGAGTACTTGGCCACGGTTGCGGCGACTAACGACTGGGGAACGACTCAGATGCAGGCGAACTCGTCGGTCGTGACGAAGCTGGACGTGAACCTGACGTGGACGGAGGCCTGCCAGGGGCGCGAGAAGTACGCGCCCCCGGGTGGATGCCACACCTTTAAGCTCAGTGCTCCGGGGTGGGCTGACACGTCGCTTGCTCACAAATGTACGATCCGTTCGGATCTGGACGGCTGGACCGAAGAGGTGACTATCGATCGTGCCGGTCCCATAGAGTCGAATATCGCGACGCGGGCGGATTCCGACGCGACGTTCGCGCAGAACGTGCGCATTGTCGGCGATTGTCGCCCGGTGAGGTGAGCCAGTGAAGAAACTACGTCGACTTGTGAGGAATGCGTGGCGCGCCCTGAGCGCCCGCGTGCAGGCGCTGCCCGGCTACGAGGGCCTCGCCCGCTGGCTGGGCGCGCTGACCCCGGTGGGGTGGGCGGTGATCGCGGCGATGCTCGCGGGCACCGTCGCGGCCCTCGCCTTCGGCTGGCTGGAGGGCTTCATCGTGGCCGTGATGGGCTTGGTGGCCCTCGTGGTCGCGGTCGCCTCGGTCGCCTCCCCGTCCCCGCTGTCCGTGTCCCTGCGCATGAAGAACGACCGCATCGTCGCCGGCCAGGTGGCGGTGGGCCGCATCCGCGTGGTCAACGAGTCCGGGCACCGCTCGGGTTCGACCCTCGTGGAGGTGACGATCGGACGAGGCAGTGGCGAGTTCCTCGTGCCTCCGATCAGCGGAAACGGCACGTGGAACGAGTCTTTCTCGGTCATGACGAAGCGCCGTGGCGTCATTAACGTGGGCCCCGCGCGCACCGTGCGCATGGACGGCCTGGGTCTGCTGCGTCGCGTGCGTTCGTGGGACGACCCGATCCTCGTGCACGTGCACCCGCCGACGGTGCGTTTCTCCTTTGACGCGACGGGCATGCAGATGGACGTCGAGGGCGTGGCCAGCGAGAAGCTGACGAGCTCCGACGTGTCCTTCCACGCCCTGCGCGACTACGAGCCGGGCGACGACCGCCGCGCGGTGCACTGGCCGTCGACGGCGCGCCTTGGTCGCCTGATTGTGCGTCAGTTCGAGGAGACGCACCGCTCGCATCACATGGTGCTGTTGGATACGCGCGTGGACGCGTGGGATCGGCGCTCCTTCGAGACGGCCGTGTCGGTTGCGGCCTCGCTGGCGCTCGCCGGCTCGGGCGAGGCCCGCACGGTGTCGATGCACACCGCGGACGAGTGGATCCCCACGGGCTCGCCCATGGCGATGCTGGATGCGCTGTCCGAGATGGAGTCGTCGACGCGCTCGGAGTTCGCGGGCATCGTGCGCCGCTGCATCATGGAACGAGGCGGGATCTCGGTGCTCTCGATCGTCGTCGGTGCCGGCGTGGATGACGAGGAGGCGGCTCGCCTGGCGAACATCGCCCCCTGTCGACATCATCGTGTCGGTGATCCGCGTGGTCCCGGGCAGGGGCGCGTCGCCGCCGCAAGATCACGCGCGGCGTCATCATCGACTGCCCCTCCCTCGAAGACCTGCCGATGCTCGTGTCGCGGGGGGTGAACGCGTGAGTACTCCTGCTCGCAACGCCTCGCGTCCGGCTCCTCCGCCGCGTCGCTCCCGCCGCCCCGTCGCCCAGGAAACCACCATGGGTGGGTCGATTCACCGCGCCGCCATGCCCGCGTGGTCCCTGCTCGTCCTCGCGGTCCTCTTTTCCGGTCCGATCCTCATGTTCGAGTCGGTCTTCGGCGGCGGCCAGGGCGCGATCGCGGCGCTCGCGGGCGTCGTGGTCGGCCTCGTGGTCGCGTGGGCGGCCGCCAAGTGGCGCTGGGACCTGCTGTCGATCGTCGCGGCGGTCGTGGCCTCGCACTTCCTCTTCGGTGGCGCCGCCGCGCTGCGCGAGACGACCCGCTGGGGTGTGGTTCCGACGTCGCGGACCATTCAGACGCTCGTTGTCGGTTCGGTCGAGGCCTGGAAGGACCTCCTGACGCTGACGCCGCCGGCCGGCTCCTACGTGGGGCCCGCGATGGTGCCGTGGATGGCCTGCCTCGTGTGTTCGGTCGCGGCGGGTGTCGTCACGGTGCGCTACGGGCGCCCGATGTGGGGATCCGTGCCGCTGATCCTCGCCGGCGTGATCGCGATCGTGTGGGGACCGTCGAACCACTCGCCGTCCTCCCTCCTGGTCATCGCGTGGTGGGTGGGACTCATCGTGTGGTGGGCGTGGGCCTCGGCGATTGGACGCGCCCGATTGGGTGCCGACATCGTCATTGGTATGGCCTCCGCGACGACTTCCGCGACGACGACCATGGGCGGTTCCTCGCGCCAGATCGTGCACGTGTGGTGGCGCGTGGGCATGGGCGCCCTCATGGTGGGCGTGATGGTCGCTGCGGCGATCCCCGCAGCGTCCCTGCTGGGCCCCACGGCCTCGGACCGCGTCGTCGGACGCGACGTCATCGAGCCGCCCGTGGATGCGCGCCAGTACCCCTCGCCGCTGTCCAGCTACCGCCACTACAACAAGGACCTCGAGGACGAATCCCTGATCCGCGTGTCCAACCTGCCCAAGGAGGCGCGCGTGCGCCTGGGTGCGATGGACGTGTACGACGGGACGACCTTCGGCATGGGCGTCACCAACACGGCGGACGGCACGGCCGGATACCGCCGCGTGGGGTCCACGATCCCGGGCCGCAGCGCCGACACGGCGGGCGTGCAGACCTCGGTGTCGACCTCGCAGCTGCTGGGACCGTGGGTGCCCACGATCGGCCAGGTGTCGGTCCTGCGTTTTGAGCCCTCCGCCCCCAACGCGGCCGAGCAGCAGGACGGCCTGAACTACGACCTGTGGGCGGAAACCGCCCTGACAACGGGGCCGACCGGCCAGCTGAGCTACTCGCTGAGCACGACGATGCCGCGCGAACACGCGGACTCGGAGTTCGCCAGCGTGAACGCGGCGCGCTACACCGGGGGAGACACGAACGTCCCGAAGGACGTGGACTCCCTGGCCGCGGATCACACGTCGACCGCGCGCTCGGACCTGGAGAAGGCGCGCGCGATCGAGCAGTTCCTGCACACGGATGGCTACTACTCCAACGACGACACGATCAATTCGCGTCCCGGCTCCTCCCAGGACCGTATCGAGCGCATGATCAGCGCCGAGGCGCTGGTGGGCGACGACGAACAGTACGCGACCCTCATGGCCCTCATGCTGCACTCGCAGGGCATCAACGCCCGCGTCGTCATGGGCGCCTACCGCGAGGGCACGTCCGGCAGCGTCGACCTGACGGGTTCGGACATGCACGCGTGGGTCGAGGTGGAGTTCCCCGGCGTGGGATGGGCGACGTTCGACCCGACTCCGCCGCGCGATCAGCAGCCCACGACGCAGGTCAACAAGCCCAAGTCTGTGCCCAAGCCGCAGGTCCTGCAGCCCCCGGAGCCGCCCGAGCAGCCGGTCGAGCTGCCGCCCGCGACCCGCGACCAGGCGACGGATCCCGCACGACCCGAACGGCGTCCACATCCCGTGGATGGCGATCGGCACGGTGTCGGTGTCGCTCATCCTGCTGCTGGGCCCGGTCCTGGCTGTGCTCCTGGCGAAGTCTCGCCGCCGTAAGAACCGCCGCCGCGCGCGAGGCTGCCGAGTCGGTGCGCGGCTCGTGGGATGAGCTCGTGGACACCGCGATCGACTCCGGCCTCGTCGTCGAGCCGCACCTGACGCGCCAGGAGGTCGCGTGGGCGCTGGCCTCGCAGTGGACGCCCAAGACGTCCGAGGACGACGAGGAGGGGACCGCCAAGGCCCGCAAGGCGCGCAAGCGCTCGGCTGCGGACGTGCGCGTGCCCGGCTGGTCGCTCTTCTCGGGCGCGGTTCCCCGGGCCGTCACCGTGGCGCGCCGCGCGGACGTCGCGGACTTCGCTGCCGGCGGTGCCCGCCCCGAGGACGCGGAGCAGGCGTGGAGCGACGTGGATGAGCTGCGTCGCGAGTGGGCGGCTTCGGTGTCGCCGTTCGCGCGACTGCGTTACGCGCTGTCGCTGAAGTCGCTGCGCTGGCGCCGTCGCGCCCGCCGCCAGGCTGACGCTGCTCGCAAGGGCGGTCGCTCGCTGGCCAAGCGCATGGGCCGTAGGGAAAGGGAAACGTTGATGGATAGCGACGCTCGCGTCGGAATGGTGCCGTCGCTGCCGGGCTACGAGTGGATTCGTCCGCTCGGGTCGGGTGGTTTCGCGGACGTGTTCCTGTGCCGTCAGGAGCTGCCCAGCCGTGAGGTGGCCGTCAAGGTGGCACGCAGGGACCGTGGGGCGGACGGCGAAGCCGGTATCGCCCGCGAGGCCGACGTGATGGCTCTCGTGTCGGGTCACCCGGCGGTGGCCCAGCTCTACGGCGCTGGGGCGCACGCCGGATGGCCGCCCGTACCTGGTGATGGAGTATTGCCCGGTCGCGAACATTCTCGATCAGGTGCGCGCAAACCCGATGTCGACGGACCGCGCGCTGTCGATGGTGATCCGCATGTGCGGCGGCGCTGAGATGCTGCACCGCGCGGGCTACGTGCACCGCGACATTAAGCCCAGCAACGTCATGATCAACGCCTACGGGTCGCCGGTGCTGACGGACTTCGGCGTGGCTGAGCCGGTGGGTGCGGACCCGCGCGGCGGCCGCGACGGCTTCTCGGTGATGTGGGCGCCGCCCGAGCAGATCGCGGGTACGGCGCGCGCTCACCCGACACAGGACGTGTGGGCCCTGGGCGCGACCCTGTGGACGCTTCTCATGGGCCGCTCTCCCTTCGAGGTGGAGGATGGGGACAACTCGGCTCACGCGGTCGCCCAGCGCGTCGCCCGCGGCCGCGTGTCGCGCATCGACCGCCCGGGCGTGCCCGACGCTGTGACGGCCATCGTGCGCCGCGCGATGAGCCTGGATCCGGAGCAGCGCTTCGGGTCGGCGGCGGCCCTCGGCTACGCGCTGCAGACGGTCGAGCGTGAGATGCACCGCCCGGTCACGGAGCTGAAGCTGAGCGTGGTGGCCTCCTCGAGCGCGCCCTCCTCGGCCCTGTCCGCCCCGTCGTCGGCGGCCCTGGACGCGGAGCGCACGCGCACCCGCCGCGGGAGTTTCGCGGATGGTCCCCAGGCCTCGTCGAACGAGGCGTGGGCCGGCACTCGACGACGAACCGAACCGGGTTGGTTGAGGGGCCAGTCGAAGCGTCCGGTGTGGGTGGTGCCGGTCCTCGCGCTCGTGATGGTGCTGGCGACGGCCGGCCTGGTGGTTGCGATGCTCACCGGCGGCGGGCACAGCATCCGCCTGGGCGGTGGCGGTGGCGGCGGATCCACGCCGACGCCCTCCTCGAGCGCGGGGACAGTGAGTAATTCCGATCAGGGAGACGCGGGCGCCGTCCCGCCCGAGGCCGTGACCGGGTTGACGGCCACCCCGAACGGCAACGAGATCCGCTGGGGCTGGGAGGTGCCCGAGCAGGGGCCAGTACCAGCCCGGAGCGCTGGAGTTCAAGTACGTGCTCACCCGCCCGGGCGAGGCCGTGGTGGCCGAGACGATGCGCCGCAACAGCCTGACGACGACCGCGGTGAGCGGCGAGAACTGCCTGACCGTGAGCCTCGTCGTGACCGCCACGGGCCGCGAGTCCGCACCGGTCACGCAGTGCGTGACGGTGCCGTAGGGCGCTGGCATCGTGCTCCGTCGAGCGTGGCGCGACGGCGCATGACCGAGTGGTGAGACTGTCGTGTTGCGCGCCGCCGGGCGCGTGGCGAAAGGATGTGTCATAACGCGCGATATTGCCCGAACGCTGCGGCGTGGCATGGGGGTTGCCCTGGCGGGCACGCTTGCCGTTGCAGCCCTCGTGGTTCCTGCGGCCCCCAGCGTCGGCGGATGCCACGATCACGGCGAACGAACAGACCTTCTACGGCTACTACCGCTTGGATGCGATCCACTCGTCGGGCTACACGGGCGAGGGGCGTGACGATCGCGCTCGTTGACGGCCCCGGTCAACACGCAGATCCCTGAGCTAGCCGGTGCGCGCATCCAGTCCTACAGCCCCTGCACCGTGGGCTCCCAGGACAAGTACTGGGACCACGGCACCGTCATTGCGCAGGTGATTTCCTCGCCTCAGTTTGGCGTGGCTCCCGGCGCGAATCTACGCGCCTACACATTGTCGTTTCGCCGGTGACACGACGGGTTCCGACTGTGCGCTTGGGACAGTGGGGGCGAGGCTACTCCGATCTCGCTCTCCTCATCGAGGACGCGCTCAACGATGGCGTCGACGTGATCACGACGTCGTCGAGCTACCCCGATAACTACGAGGGCATGCGCTGGGCTCTTGCCCGAGCGATTGCGTCTAAGGTTCCGGTCGTCGCCTGCGTGGGGAAACGAGTCGACCAGCAACTCGACGGATTGGCTGCCCGCCTGGGGTGGCGTCGTCGGCGTGGGCGCGATCGAGACCAACGGTCGCCCCTCCGACTACGAGAACTGGGGAAGGCCGCTGTCGACGGCGGCCCTCGCGCGCCCTCTCGCCCGTTCGGGCGTGTCACAGCAACGAGGCGAGTGGTGGGGGACGTCCTTCGCGGCCCCCGTCGTGGCCAGCTCTCTGGCACTGTCCATGCAGCGCTGGCCGCGCGCGACCGGCAACCAGATCATGCAGGGGCTGGCCCGCACAGGCGTGGGCGGCAACGGCGGCGAATGGAACCAATACACGGGGTACGGTGCGCTCGACATCTACGCGATGCTGACGACGAACCCGACGACGTTTCCCGGATGAAAACCCGTTCATGGACAAGGGAACGAAGACGGTTCCCAGCCGCCAGGACGTGCAGGACTACATCGACGGCGTGGTGGATCCGCGCGTCGTCATGAACGACAACTCCTACGAATACCTGGGGTACGACGAGCGTCTCGCACTCAGCCGCGATCATGACTACCCGACGCACCTGGGCACAAGCCCCCGCTACCACCAGAAGTTCCAGTCTCAGAAGAAGAACTAACGCCCGCGGGCGCCCATAGCGCGCAGCGAAAGGACAGCTGATGAGTCATCTGATGGCACGCCTGGCGCGGCGCTGCTCGGGTGTGGCGGTAGCGGGTTCGCTCGCGGTGGCGGCGCTCGTCGTTCCTGCGGCGCCGGCGTCGGCGGCGCGAATTCCGATCACGGCGGACGAGCAGGACTACTACTCGTACTACCACCTGGGGCAGCTGCGCGCGTCGGGTTACACCGGCCGGGGCGTGACGATCGGCCTGCTGGACGGCCCGGTGAACTGGAAGATCCCGGAGCTGCAGGGCGCGGATATGCAGTACATGAGCCGCTGCGACGTCGAGTCGAGCGACGACAGCTGGGAGCACGGCACGGTGATCGCTCAGGTGATGGTGGCCCCCGAGTTCGGGATCGCCCCCGAGGCGAGGCTCAACCGCTACACGGTGTCTCTGAAAGGCGATACACCGAGCAGGGACTGTGCAATCGGCTGGTGGGATGACGGCTATTCGGATACGTCGGTGCTCATCGAGCTGGCGCTCAACGACGGCGTGGATGTCGTGTCGATTTCGTCGACGTACAGCGCGGACAGTGAGAGTATGCGCTGGGCTCTGGCCCGCGCGATCACCCAGAAGGTGCCGATCGTGGTGTCGATGGGCAACGATTCGGAGTACAACCCGCCGAAGTCTCTGGCGCGTATGACGGGCGTGGTGGGCGTGGCGTCGGTGGAGCCTAACGGGGAGTTGACCTCGTACTCCAACTATGGGGACTACGTGTCGACGGCGTCGGTGTCCCGTCCGTACGCTCGTTCGGGCGCGACGTGGGAGAAGGGGTACTGGCAGGGCACGTCTTTCGCGTCTCCGACGGTTGCGTCATTCCTGGCGTTGGCCAGGCAGAGCTGGCCCGAGGCGACGGGTAATCAGCTCCTGCAGGCCCTGGCCCGCACGGGGATCGGCGGCAACGGCGGCTACTGGAACCCGTATACGGGGTACGGGGCGGTGGATCCGTACGTGCTGCTGACCACGGACCCGTCGCAGTTCCCGGACGAGAACCCGTTCTTGAACAAGGGCTACGAGTCGAGTCCGACCCGCCAGGACATCGCGGACTACGCGGACGGCCTGGTGGATCCGAGGCGCATCAACGCGGATGATTCCTACCAGTATCGGGGCTTCGACGAGCGCCTCACCCTGAGCCACGAGCACGGCTACCCGACGCACCTGGGGACCAGCCCGCGATTCCACGCGAGCAATGGGAGCAACGCGAAGAAGAAGTAACGGGTGAGGGAGCGCCCCTGTCATCCACGGCAGTTCGGTGGGTGGCAGGGGCGCTTCGCTGTGTCGGGTTGCCGAGGCTACTTCCGGTGGTAGCGGGGGCTCGTTCCCAGGTGGACGGTCAATTCCATGTCGTCGAACAAAGCCGCTTCTTCGTCAGTGCCTCGGTAGACGTAGGACGATGGGAAGGTGGCCAGCGAGTTGAATGCGATTCCGTCCATGTAGTCCTGAATCTCCTGGACGGTAGGCTTGGAGCCCCATGTTTTTGAATGATCGGATTCTCGTCAGGGGTACTGGGATGGGATCCGTGTTCACCAAAACCACCGCCATCAATGGCGCCGTAGCCGGTGTATTGGTTCCAGTCGTGGTTGGGGTTCAAAGACCCGTGTGAACCAGGATTTGCAGGATCTGGTTGGCGGTGGCGTCGGGCCACTTCTGGCGTGCAAGGGCCATCATGCCGGCCACGAGCGCTGCCGATACGGATGTTCCGTTCACGGTTGTGGGCTCACCGGTCGATACGTCATACGTAGTGTAGGGGCCGCCAAAAGCAGTGGTGACCACGCTATCTCCCCATGAGGAGTAGGACGCGAACGTGCCGTCACTATTGATCGCGGACACGCCAACAACCCCAGAGAACCTGCCCAGCTGAGTCACGTTATCATCGCTGGCACCATTTCCGGCTGAGTTGACGATGATGACACCCTTGCTGATCGCATTAGCAATCGCCCACTTGAGCTCAGGATTGTCCTCTGAGACACTTTGCGAAACCGAGATGATCTGAGCACCGTCTTCGACAGCCTGGTTAATGAGATTGCCGAAAGAGTTGAGTCGGCGTTCGCCCGAATCACATGTTCCGTTCGACGTCGCGGACGCTGTCGCCGTCTGATACGTATTCAGCGTCGCATCCGGTGCCACACCGTTCTTGGACGAGACCAAAATCATCGCCATTTCAGTACTATGTCGGATACCCTCGGGCGAGGCTTCGACGGTGCAACGACTCTTATCAGTAACCTTGGCACCCTGAAGAGCAGAATAACTGGTATCAACCGGGCTGCCAATCAGAGCAATGGTCACACCCTTACCCGTGTACCCCTTCGCACGTGCAGAGTCTAGGTGGTAGTACGAGAAATACTCCTGGGTGGGGGCCGCGTCATCGGCCTGAGCCGGCGCGGGCACCACCGTCAGGGCACCAACCGCCAGAGCCAGAGCGGAGACCGCGGTGGTCAGGGCGCGCGCGGCGCGCCCCGCCCTCCCCACAAAACCGAAGGGAGAACGGGGCGCGGGCTGCGCACTTGGTTGCGCGTGTGTCATGGTTACTTCCGGTGGTAGCGGGGGCTCGTTCCCAGGTGGACGGTCAATCCCGTGTCGTCGAACAAAGCCGCTTCGTCTTTTGCTCCTCGGTAGACGTAGGACGATGGGAAGGTGTGCTCCTGCGAGGAGTACGCGATTCCGTCCATGTAGTCCTGAATCTCCTGGACGGTAGGCTTGGAGCCCCCATGTTTTTGAATGATCGGATTCTCATCGGGGTACTGGGAGGGATCAGTGTTGACCAGATCTGCAAGAGAAGCTGAGCCGTAGCCGGTGTACTGGTCCCACGTGTGGTTGGGGTTGAGGCTGGTGTTAACCAGGACCTGGAGGATCTGGTTCCCCGTGGCGTCGGGCCACTTCTGGCGTGCAAGGGCCATCATGCCGGCCACGAGTGCTGCCGACACGGATGTTCCGTTCACGGTTGTGGGCTCACCGGTCGATACGTCATACGTGGTGTAGGGGCCGCCAAAAGCAGTGGTGACGACGCCATCTCCCCACGAGGAGTACGACGCGAAGGTGCCGTCGCTGTTGATCGCGGACACGCCAACAACCCCAGAGAACCTGCTCAGTTGAGTCACGTTATCATCGCTGGCGCCATTTCCGGCTGAGGCGACGATGATGACACCCTTGCTGATGGCGTTAGCGATCGCCCACTTGAGCTCAGGATTGTCCTCTGAGACACTTTGCGAAACCGAGATGATCTGGGCACCGTCTTCGACAGCCTGGTTAATGAGATTGCCGAAAGAGTTGAGTCGGCGTTCGCCCGAATCGCATGTTCCGTTCGACGTCGCGGACGCTGTCGCCGTCTGATACGTATTCAGCGTCGCATCGGGTGCCACACCGTTCTTGGACGAGACCAAAATGATCGCCATGTCGGTACCGTGTCGGATACCCTCGGGCGAGGCTTCGACGGTGCAACGACTCTTATCAGTAACCTTGGCACCCTGAAGAGCAGAATCACTGGTATCAACCGGGCTGCCAATCAGAGCAATGGTCACACCCTTACCGGTATAACCCTTCGCACGTGCAGAGTCTAGGTGGTAGTAAGAGAAGTACTCCTGAGTGGGGGCCGCGTCATCGGCCTGAGCCGGAGCTGGTGCCAGCGTGAGAGCGCCGACAGCCAATGCGAGTGCGGAGGCGACGGTGGCCAGGGCGCGCGCGGCGCGCCCCGCCCTCCCCGCGAAAGCGAAGGGAGAACGGGGCGCGGCGTTGGAACGAATGCTCACCACTGGCGGGGGTCCCATCCGTCGTCCGCACGCTTGACCGGCGTGATGTCCTTGTCGGTGCCGGAGGTCTGCGACAGAGGATTCACGTAACCTGCGAGGCAGCCCGTCCTCGTCGTCGTCGAACTTGAAGGCCGCGTACTGGCGCCTACGGCCCTTCTTGTCGTCCTTGCCGGCGCCCGCGCCAGCACCCGCGCCAGCACCCATGAAGCCGCCGGGCCTGCGCCGCCCTTGCCAGCCGCACCGGCTGCACCCGCAGCGCCACCGTTCGCGCCCGTGGTGCCCGTAACACCAGAGGAGCCGGCAGCACCGTTCGCGCCGCCAGCGCCGACTGCGCCCGCAGAGCCTGCGGGGGGAGTGTAGGAGCCGAAGCCGGAACCCGAGTAGGAACCGACCTTCAGGCCGGCCGTGCTCGCGCCACCCAGGCCGTTGGTCGTACCAGTAATGCCGCGCATGCCGGCCATGCCCAGACCGTTCGAAGAACCACCGAGGCCACCTGCGCCGGTGCCACCGAAGCCAGAACCCATACGAGCCGCGCCGCGCACGCCGAGGGCACCCGCGCCGAGCACACCGGCACCGCCGAGACGGCCTGCCGTGGCGGAGTCGGAAGCCGCGCCGCCGTTGAGACGCCACAGCGGGTGATCCACGTCTGCCGGCGGTGCCGGGGTGTGGCCACCGATAACACCGTTGCGATAGGTGGTTCCGTTCACGCGTGTGTGCAATAGGTCCCTGCTCATGAGGTCCTGGGGATCCGTGATCGGGTTCGTGCGTGAGCCGAGCTCGCCGTAGGGGAGTTCACGGGTTTCCACCGCACCGGAGGCAACGACACGGTTACGGGCTGCGGCCGCATCGGCTTCGCTCCACCATGGCTGGTCGAAACCGCCGGGGTAGTTGCTGGACGTGGAGCTGCGATCTCCCGCGCGGCCAAAGTCATCCTCCTTGCCGTAGCCCCAGTCGCTGCCACCACCGGCGCTGCCGCCGCCAGTGCCGCCACCGCGGTTGGAGCCACCGCCACCGGAGGTGCCGCCACCGCCGCCACCACCGCCACCGCCGATCCTTTTCCCTCTCCTGCTTCTTCGTATTGATCCAAGTCCCTGGCCCGGCTCAGCAACGTTTGTATATTTGCCCATGGACTCGCCGATGCTCCGGGTGCTGGAGTTCAGCATTGTGAGGATACGTTGGGCCGCAGCCTCACGCTGAGCGTTTGCCTGTTCTTCGACAGCCGCCACGTAGGCCGCTCCAGTTGTGTAGAGCTTGCCCATAAAAACGGATGCCCGTTCCAGGCTTACTGTCGGGAACCGAAACGAGCAGGTCATCGCGCATCGCGGCGGTGTCTGCGTCGATGAGGTCTGCGGACAGCTTCTGCCTTCGGCGAGGGCAGTTGCCATGACACCGCGACCCCGGGTGTACGTCCCGTAGCCGCCCTCGTAAGCTTCCTTGTACTTTGCGATACGGTCAACTGAAGCATCCACCCACCGGTCCATGGCTCTGCCGGTTGCTCCCGTGAAGCCGTGGCTATCTCGGTAGGTGCGTAGACGTTCGATGGCCTCGTCGAAACCTCGCAAGGCCTTTTTCGTGGTCCTTGTCCCATGCGTCCAGGCTCTTGTTGGCGCGGGCATCCTGCATGAATGTCTTGAGTCGCTCGTAATACGGAGACGAAACCATGAAAAACTCCCTTCGTTAAGCTATGTGTTTAGTCAGACTGTTTTCTGCCCAGGCTGTGCGACAGGACCCGATGTGGATGCGCTGCCTGCGTCACCACTGGATGTAGCCGAGGTCTTCAAAGTTGATGCCTCACTTAGGCGTTGGCGCGGGAGCACGTCTTCAATAGACAGGCCAATTTCGTGAAGTAGGGCATCGAGCTCTGAGTCCGCGGTGTTCTGACGGATGGACTGTGCCTGCTCGTCAGACTGCAGCTTCGCGAACTCCAGCTTGTTGTCGTATTCCGCACCCGTAAAGCGAGCCATCGCCTGGTGCATCTTCCTCTCGAAGTTCTTGAGCATTTCGCTCTCACGATTGAGCGCCTCAGAGAAGGCATCGAACATTTCAGCCGATCGATCCTTCAACCTCGTCGGCCCGCTTTCGTGTCCCCAGAACGCAGACGTCTGCGCGGCTCCAAGGGACGAGGTGCGCTTGCGGGAATCCGCTCACGGCGTCCCAGCTTTCGGTCACACTCGGCGCAGCAGCTGTCTGCTGGTCGTTGTCATATCCGACGTCAGGATTTCCGGCCATTGTTAGCTCCTAATTGTCGATGGAAGATGAAAGAGCGCTGCAATGCGCCCGGTTGCTTACTTGGCGACCTTGAAGCGGCGGACCAGCGGTTCGTCGGGCTGGTCAGGGCCCTCGATCTTCAGGGTCCACACGTAGGTCAGATCAGAGCCCGAACCCTCCACGTCCACGGTCCAGGACGAGTAGTACTCACAGTTCTGCTCCACGCACAGGTCGTAGGTGTCATTGCCCAGCCGCCAGAAATCAGTCGCCGACATCATCTGGTAGATCGTCTCATTCTTATTGACGACCGTCTGGCCCTTGGGATCAAGCTTGAAGGTCTGCTGGGAGATCGTCACGGGGGCCTCGGCCACCAGCTGCGCGCCAACCATGTTGTTCAAGGCGACGGCCTTCGCGGCGATCTGCTTCTTCTGATCGCCCGACGCGGACTGCATCTGCTGCACCAGCTGCTGCTTCTGCCCTGAGGAATGTTGGGCAGCTTGCTGATATCGGTGGCCTTCGAGCCACCCCCACGAAGGAGGGAGCAACCCGACAGCGCAACGGCTGCGAGCAGCAGAGACGAGGTGGCCGCACATGCGCGACGGGACACGAGAGAGGACATATTTTTCTCCTACTTTCAGACTGGTCAATCATATGCGACGAACGGGTCGCCGTGTCAACAAACGGTCAGATTGATGCGGGTGGGGTGTTCGCCAGCTGGGCGGCGACCACGCCGAGCTCTCGGTGGACGACCTGCGCGCGGCCCGGAACGGCTCGCTTGGGCTTGACACCGTTGATGATCGCGCCCTCGCTGGGATTGCCCGGACAGGAGGATGCCGGTGACCGCCAGGTCGTTCATCATCTGCAGGACCTTCTCGTAGGCCGCACGCGATGCGCCACCCATACGGCGGGTGATGATCACGTGCAGGCCGATGTCGGCGGCCTGCGGCAGCAGGTCGATGAGCTCCATGAGCGGGTTGCCCGACGTCGTCGCGACCAGGTCGTAGTCGTCGACCAGGGATCCACACCTCGGGGCCCGACCACCAGCTGCGGTCGCGAATCTGCTCGGGAGTCACGTCCGAACCCGGCAGGCGCGTGCGCAGGAATGCTGCGAGCTCGCGCATCTGCTTCATGGCCTCGGAGTGGTTCGTCAGGTACCCCAGCTGGTAGTCCTTCGGAATCGCGCCCATGAGCGTGCGGCGCATGTCGATCGACATGATCTTTGCCTCGCCCGGCGTGTACAGGCGCGTGACCTCGGAAATGATCGAGCGCAGGAACGTCGTCTTGCCCGTCTTGCCGTCGCCGAACAGGTACAGGTGCGACTCCGCGCGGGTGTTGAACAGAAGCGGTCCGAGGCGGGACTCCTCCACGCCCAGGATCATGTCGCCACCGCCGCGCGGCAGGACCAGCGGCTCGGGGATCTGCGCGAGGATCTCGGGAACCGTGACGTTCTCGGGCAGCAGGCGTAGCTTCGGGCCCTCGCCGTGGACCAGGGACTCGCGGATCTTCGCCACCGTGCGGGCAACGCCCTGCGACACGGTCGACGGATCCGGATCGTCGTCGGCGCGCGGCAGGCCGATCATCATTTCGTGGCCCACCATGTCGATGCCTCGACCCGGGCGTCCTTCGGAATACGGGCGGCGCCCTCGCGGTTAACGATCGACTCCTTCGGGTTCGCCGTGTGCAGCTCCAGGCGCGAACCGAAGATGTCCTGCGCCTCCGAACGGATGTCCATCCAACGGGCGGCCGACACGATGAGGTGCACGCCCAGCGACAGGCCTCGGCTCATCATCGTCGTCACCTGGCGGTCCAGGCCGTCGAACTCGCTGCGCAGTGCGCCCCAGCCGTCGATGACCAGGAACACGTCGCCGTAGCCGTCGTCGTACGTGCCCTCCAGGCGGCCGCGACGGTAGGTGTCCATCGAGTCGATGCCGTGCGCGCGAAGTAACGTTCGCGGTCGTCCATGATCGCCGCGATCTCGGCGATCATACGCGTGCGCACCTCCTCGGTGTCGCGCGTCGCGATGCCCGCCACGTGCGGGGCGCCCGCAAAGCCGGCGAACGTACCGCCGCCGAAGTCCATGACGTAGAACTGGACTTCCTGCGGCGTGTAGGTCAGTGACAGGGCCTGCACGATCGTACGCAGCGCCGTCGACTTACCCGTCTGCGGGCCGCCGACCAGCGCGAAGTTACCGCCCGCGCCCGACAGGTCCAGGACGAGGGGTCTCGCGACGCTGCTCGAGCGGCAGGTCGACCGTGCCCAGGGGCACGCGCAGGGGCCGGACTCGCGCCACGCGCGCGACACGAAGCCGAGCTCCGGGTCCGGGCGCAGGTCGGGCATGAGCGTCGCGAAGGTATCCGGGATCTCCAGCGGCGGCAGCCACACCTGGTGCGCCGGGTAGCCCTTGCCCTTCATCTTCTCCACGGCGATGTCCATCTCGGACATGTCCGCCCACACCTCGTCGCCGGCCAGCACGACTTCCTGGTTCTGGTCGACCTCTTCCTCCCTCGCCCAGGTCCTCGCGCGTGATGACGGGAGCGACCGTGAACGGCAGGATCTCGATCGGCGCGGTCGGGGCGCCGGCCGTCGAGGCCTCGGAAATCGACGCGAGCGTACGCGCCGGCGGGGGAGCGGCCACGTAGGACGCGCGGAAACGAACGAGGCCGTCGCCGCCCGCCTTCAGGAAGCCCGAACCGGGCAGCGGGGGCAGCTTCGCGGCGTCGGGGAATACCCAGGACCTCGCGAGAGTCGTTCTCCGTGAAGGTCTTCAGAGCAATGCGGTACGACAGGTGCGACTCCAGGCCGCGCGCCTTACCCAGGTCCATCTTCTGCGAGGCGAGCAGCAGGTGCACCGACAGGGATCGGCCCAGACGACCGATCATGATGAAGACCTCGCCGAACTCCGGCTTGGCCACGAGCATTTCCGTAAACTCGTCCAGGACGATAAACAGGGCAGGCAGCGGCGGGAACTCGTGCTTGCCCGCGAGACGATCCGCCTCGTAGTCGGAGACGTTCGCGTAGTTGCCCGCCTGGCGCAGCATTTCCTGGCGGCGCACCATTTCACCTGCAGGGGCGTCCTGCATACGGTCGACGAGGGAGAGCTCCGACTCCAGGTTCGAGATCATGGCCGACACGTGCGGCAGGTCCGCCATACCGGCGAAGGTAGCGCCACCCTTGAAGTCGACGAGAACCAGATTCAGCTGCTCCGGAGAGTGGGTGAGCGCCAGGGCCAGCACGAGGGTACGCAACACCTCGGACTTACCCGAACCGGTCGCGCCGATCAGCAGGCCGTGTGGACCCATACCCTGCTGGGCGGATTCCTTAATGTCCAGGACCACGGGGCGGCCCTCGGGCGTGACAGCGAAGGGGGCGGCGAGGCGTTCGCGGCCCTCGCGGCGCCGCCACTGCTTCTCCGGGTCGAAGTCTCGGATATCGCCGATGCCGACGAGCTCCATGAGGTCCATTTGGCGGGACTCGTCCGAACGGCCCACCGGCGTCTCCGCCTCTTCCAGGTTCTGCTGGGTGGCGAAGGGCGTCATGCGGCGGGCCACGGCCTCGGCCTGCACGGCGGTGAGGCGGTCGGCGAACGCCTGCTCGGGCAGGGAGTCCATGGTGACCACGTCGACCACGTCCGCGCCCTTGTGATCCGGGTTGGGGTGGATGACGAGGCGCAGCGCCGTGTGCGACTTCATGGGCGTCCACTCGCGGGCGCGGGACATGATCGTCACGCCGCGCACGCCGACCGCCGAACCGAAGGGGGAGTTGGGCGGGAACTCGGCCCCGTCCAACACGAGGAGGAGGTGGGGCCACTCGGGCATGTCGTCACCCGGGCGGTACGCGCCGCGCATCGCGATGTCGGGGCCGATCATCTCGGCGAGCTCGCGCGGGTCCGTCGAGATCATGCGGCCCGGGCCCACCGCGTCGCGCACGATGGACGAGCGGGCCTGGGGCATCCACTTGACCCACTCCCAGTCGCCCAGTCGATCGGCTCGAACACAGGACCGCGATCTTGAGCTTGGAGGGGTCGATGAAGCACGCCAGGTGCATCATGATGGCGCGCATTTCGTCGTAGGCGCTCTCGCCGTCGCCGACGACCTCGATGTGGCTAAAGTCACCTAGGTAGAGGAACTTGCCGACGTTGTCCGTGTGGTCGTGGACGCCGATGAAGCGGTCCATGGCGGACAGACACCGACATCCATCTCCGTCATCGGGTCGATCGGGGGACGCTCGAAAAATGAGGCCGAGGGGCTGGGTGCCCGAGCCGTAACGGAACGTCAGCAGGTCGTACGTGTTGCCCTCGCGCGACCACAGGCGCGAACCGTTGGCGGCCAGCGTCACGAGGGCATCGGGGGAGGGGTAGACCCAGTTGTAGTAGGCGCGCTGCTTCTTCGCGACCTTGCGCACGGACTCGCGCGTCTCCGCCAGGTAGGAGAGGTATTCGCGGCGCTGCGTCTTGACCCGCGTGCGGTACTGGGAGAACTGACGGTAGATGTTGAAGCCGACCATGCCCAGCATGGCGACCAGCATGCCGCCGCCCATCATCAAGGAGCGCGTGTTGCCGTCGTTCTGCAAAGCCATGAAGACCATGACGCCCGTCGAACCGAGCATTGGGACGACCATCATCAGGACGTTACCGATCGATGCGGGCTCGGCCTTCTCCGGCGGCATCTGGATTGCCAGGGTGCCGGAGGGCTGCTCCGGAACCGCGACAGTCCGCCGTTTCTTGCGTGTAACCATCAGGTCTCCTCGCGCTGCGCGCGTACGTGTTCGATGCGACTGCACCCAGTGTAGCTGAGTGGACTTCCAAGTTTTAACCGACGGTTAGCCTCAGTGCATTACACTGGGCACTGTTGTTTCCCGACGATCGGAGGTTTCATGAGCGCCACCATGGTGTCCGTGACCGTTATCGACTCCGATGGGGCCTCTGATTTCGCCGCTCCTGAAGGGACCACGGTCGCCGGATTGTGCGCGATGCTGGCCATCGATTTGACCCTCCCTCGGTCCGCGTCTCCCTACGCCGATGGGCGTCCCCTTGACGGCGGCGCTGTCCTCGGGCGTGACCTGCCCGCAGGGTCGACGATCGCTGTGTCCAGTCGCGTCCTGTCCGCTCAGCAGGTCAACGAGGCCTCGGAACGCCAGGAGAACCAGTGGCTGTCCCCGGTCCTCGCCCTCCTCGGCTACTGCTTCATCGTGATCGGCGCGGTCAGCTCCCTGTGCCTCTTGCCGATGGTCGGCGATGCGGTCCTCATTGGGTTTCGCTCACCCGAGGACGGCCCGAAGTGGGCCGTCGAAGTCGTGAAGATCCCGATGTGGGCGCGAGGCGCGTGTGCCGCCGTGTGCTGCGCTGCTTCGATCCTCCGCTTTTTCGTGTCGCGCACGGTCCGTTCGAGGCCTGCCCTGTTGCTCCTGATGCCCGCGCTGGCCGGATATAGCGCGATCGGCTTCGTGTCGATGGCCGGCATCCACGCCCTGTCGGTCGCCCCGTGATCGGGTGTGGGTTGCCCTCGCGGTTTCGCTGGCAGTCGTGTCACTGACGACGACCCCCACCGCGTTCAGCGCGTTCTTCGCGTGGATTGGTGCCACGGCGCTCGTCACGATCGGCGCGTACCCGTTGTTGAGCCTCATCGACATCGCTCCGCTGGCTCTCCTCCTCGGGGTGTTCCTGTTCCTGATGGCGCCTCGTTTTGCGTTGCGCGTGCCCGACAGTCAGCTCATTGACTCCGCGTCGGTGCAGACGATCGCGTCGCGTATCCGTCAGCCTCCCGCGCAAAAGCCCAGCACGGTGACCGGCGGCCGGATGGCGGATGCCCTCGAGCACCACGGATGCTCGGTACACGCTGCTGGTTGCCTCCTCGACGCTGTTTGTGCTGGTAGGCGGCATACCCCTGGCGTACACGGTGACTCCCGCGATCACGCTGGGCCGAGGCCTCGGCGGCTTCATCTTCGTCATCATGTCCATCCTGATTCTGTTGACGGCCCCGCGAGGGGTACGCACGCGCGCCGGGCAGGTCCTGCCTCGCATCGCTGCGGCGGGCGTCGGGTGCGCCTTCCTGTTTGGTACCTGGTCACAGTCCTTGGTGGTGGGGAAAGGAAAAAACACGCACTCGTTGTTCCCCCTGCTCCCGCTGGCGATTCTGCTCATCATCGCGATCGCGATGGTCCTGTGGATGACGCTGTATGTTCCCAAAGGACACGCCGCCCTCGCGGGCACGATCCTCGACTTCGTGCAGACCTTCTGCATCTTTACACTTCTCCCCGCGGCGGTCATCTCCTCGGGTCTCTTCGAGTTTGCTTGGAGGGCAGTCCTGTAATGGCTGATACTACGAAGACTCCTTTCGCCCATGCATCCGCTTCGCGGCTCGTCGGCGCGTATCTCATCGACCTGCTGATCCTCGGGGTCCTGCTTGGCGTGACGTGGTACGTGCACTTCACGGCGTGGACGATCGGAATGGTCACCGCCGAGGCCGTGGTTGCCTCCGCGCTCATGCTCGGCGCGTCGGGCCGGACGCCGGGCATGGCCCTCATGCGCGTGTGCATGATCCGCGACGAGGACGACGCGCAGACCCCGTCGCTCGGCGCAGCGCTGGGCTACACGGCCCTCGCTGTGCTCCTCCAGGTCACCGTCGTGGGCCTGCTCGCCTCGTATGCGATGGTCCACGATGGGCGTACGTGGCTGAGCGGCCCCACCCGTACCCGCTTTGTCGACTTGCGCAAGCATGCGGCGCTCGCGGCGGGCCCCGGTGAGGTTGAGCGCTCCGAGCGTCCGCACATGGCCCACAGTGGTTTTGAGAGCGTGCATGGGGGTTGACCAGTGGAGCGCTCCCGCTGCGCCGCTGACGCCCGTGCCCTCCTCGGCGCCGGACTATTCCGCGCCCGGTCAGCGTGCGAACGACCCCTTTGGGACGGGCTACAGCGCTCCTGCGGCGGCGGTCTCCCCGCTGCCTGCCGCCCCCGCCATGCCGACGGCGCCCAGTGCGCCAGCCGTGCCCAGCACGCCTGCTGCGCCCAGGCTGTCTGCTGCGCCTTCGGCTCCCGCTGCGCCCGCCGCGCGCGAGGCCCAACGAGTTCGAGGCGCTCCTCGCGCCGCCCCAGGGAACGCCGGACACCCACCGCCCCGCGCCCCAGCGCCCCGCGACACCCGTCCGTGCCCGCGGTGCCTCCGGTGCCCAGCGTGCCCGCCCCGTCGACGCCTGCCGCGCCCGCGCAGGTTCCTGCCCAGGCCAGCTGGGGGCTCCCGCTGAGCAGGTGCCCCCTCAGCCCGCCCAGGCCTCGTACAGCGCAGGAGGGCAGTATGCGGCCCCCGCATCCGGCGTGCCCGGACCTCCGCCGAGTCGCCGCGACGTGCAGGCCGCGCAGCGCTCCGGCACCTCCCAGTGGGGTGGGGCCGGCCAGTCCCAGTGGGGCGCGCCAGCGACGCCGCCGCGCACGCAGCTCCTGTGGCTCATCTTTGACTCCGGGCAGCGCGAGCTCATTGACATGCCGGTGACTCTTGGGCGTGCACCCGCAGCCGTCGAGGGCTCGCGTGCGGTCGTCGTTCCCGACGCAACGATGTCGCTCTCGCGCACGCACATGCGTCTGGGGCCCAGGGCCACCGGCGCCTGGATCGAAGACTCCTTCTCCGCGAACGGCACGCAGATTCGCACGCCCGACGGCCGCGTCATGGAACTGACGGGCGGACAGGCGGTGGAGGTGCCCGCCGGTACCGAGGTCATCATGGGAGACCGGAGGGCCACGATCGTCTACGCCGACGCCGACTCGGTGCACTGATCTCCTCGCCTGGCCGATCCTTCGAAGAGTCACCGCCGCCGTCCCGATAGGGGACGGCGGCGGTTTATGTTCACTCCCACCCCGATTTAACCGAATGGAAAATTCTGGTGGATGGAGGCGAAGCAAAGCGGCAGTCGCTCGATTCCGGGTGCGGAATCGAGCGCTCTCGGGTACGGAAAAGGGCCGCCTCGATGGGGCGACCCCTCCCGTCGCGCTAGGCGCTCATGCTCTCAGAAGCGGGCAGCGTTGGACTGGTCCGTCGTCTGGTAGTTGGAACGAGCCGAGTCAACGGCGGAGGAGGTGCGGCGCAGCACGTCCTTCAGGCCCTCGAGGCCCTGGTTCCACTGACGCTGAGCAACGTCGTGGGCTTCCTGCGTCTGGCCTTCCCGACGAGCGCAGCTGGTTCAGCGTCTGCTCGAGATCGTCGAGGCAGCTCTGCAGGTTAGCGGCACCGGTGTTGATGTCAGCAGCAGCGGCGTCAAGAGCGCCGTAATTTACCTGGAAATCCATGTCAGTCTCTAATCTAATCTCACAGGGCCGCCGAGCAGCTGAGCGAACGAGTTCTCGGTCTCGGACTCGTTGGCTTCCATCGACGAATCGGTGGCGCGCAGGGTTATCAGCGAGATCCTGAAGAGCCTGGTTAACCTTTGCTGCGTTCTCCTGCCACTGAGCCATCAGCGAGAGAACTGCACCGACGCAGCGCCCTGCCAGGAGCTGCCGATGGTCGACAGGTCGCCCTCAAGACGCTTGAGGTGGCTGTCGATGTCGGCCTGGTGGACTCAACCGCCGCGAAACCCTGCTTAAGGGCGCCTTCTGCGGCCCTCTGGTCTGCCATGTGAACCTCCATTTGTATGAGTGGACTCTCGCCGGGATGCGTGAGGCATGGGGACTACATGAATACTAACCATGTTTTCATCGTTTTTCGATGTTACGGAAAAAAATCGCGACAAAACCCTGACCGAGAATCTAGACTTACAGGGTTGTGTCGTGTGGCCAAAAACCCCCATCACGCGGCATTCAGGGGAGGACCCAATGGCATCGAAAAACTATCGCGAGGGTGGCGCTGATTCCGCTCACGATTACGTACGGCGTTGACCGTAGTGACGTGACGCTTCCGCAGTCGATTCCCCCTGGTGGAGCTCCTCCCCGGAATGGTTGAAAACGGTGGGGAGCTTTTCACTGATCAGCCAACGAATGACGGCTTCGCGGTGCGTACGGCCTCGGGTCGTCTGCTCGACCAATCAAGTCTCTGTCCGCGCAGGGAGTGCGCGCCGGTGCGGCGCTCACCCTCGAGCCTCTGGGTGAGGGCGCCGCCGATATGGTCTATGACGACCTCACCGAAGCGGTCGGTCAAGTCGTCGAAAGAGTGTCACTCCTTGGACACGTGAGGGACGCTCGCACTCTTGCTGCGCTCTCCGCGGCGGGCCTCGTCTTCGTCGCAGCCCTCCTCCTGGCCACCACTCCTCCGGACGCCCTCACTGCCCTGGATTCTCATTCCGTCACGAGGTACAACGTCATTGCCGGCGCAATCGGCATCGTCGCGGCGCTCCTCGTGACTGCGACGTCCGCCGTGATGACCCGGAAGTACCCGCAGGCGAGCGGCATCGCGCTGGCACACCGTCCCTTCCTGACGGCCGCATCGGCTCTGCGCCTGAGCCAGAGCCACTGGGACACCGCCGGCTGGGGGTGGACCGGCCTCGGCCTCCTGATCGGCTCCCTCGCCGTTCTCGCGCTGCCCAAGCGGTACCAGATCTCTATCGCGGCCCTCTCGTCGTCGGTACGGTTTTGGCCGCCACCGGCCTCCTGGTTCGGCTCGGTCAGCTCTCTCAGGCGGGTATCTCCGCAATCCTCTTCGCCCTCGTGATTGTGCTTCTCCAGGTCGCGCCCTGGATCGCGCTAGCCCACATCCCCGTGCGCATCCTGGACGCGGACACGACTGAGCAGATTCCCGCGAAGGGCATCACCGACCAGGTCAGCACCTCCTTCGTGTTCGTTGTCGCCCTGCGCGCCGGCGGGGCAATCGCCGCTCTCTTCCTGGCTGTCGCCCTGATGACGGCACCCGAAACGCGGTCGATCTCCTGCCGCTGACCCTTATCGTGCTCGGTGCGGTCTCCCTCGTTCTCCAGACGCGTTCCATCCGCGCTCGCGTCGAGGTGCTTCTCGGCGCTCTCACCGGCCTGATCGTGATCCTCGTGGCCACTGTGCTCGGCGCCTACGCGGACCCGAGGACCATGCCGTGGCTGACGCTGTCGGCAATCGCGACCGCCCTCGTCCTCGTCATCACGAACGTCGTCGGGCCTCGTGCGCCCGCACCTGACGCGCATCGCCGACACGATCTCGGTGCTGTCGCTGTTTGTCCTGCTTCCCCTGGCCGTCTACCTGTGGAGCTGAGCCATGCCGTCGAGTAAAGACATTCTCGAAGCCCAGCGTTTTAATCGAAACCGCCTGATCACGGCCTTCACCTCCGGAACGCCCGACGGGCGCGAGGTTGACACGCCCTCGCCCGTGCGCCCCCTTATTTTCGGGCTCGTGGTCGCCGTTATTCTCAGCGTGGTGGGAATTGGCATGCGCGTTTTTGCACCGAACCCGAAACTCGGGGAGGCGCAGTATCAGCTGATCGACGTCAAGGGGACGGGTGCCCGCTATTTCTGGGCAAACGGCGTCCTCCATCCCATCGCGAACGTGACCACCGCTAGGCTCCTCAGCCCCGAATCGAAGCTGACGACCATCCAGGCATCAGCGTCGTCACTCGAGAACATTCCGCGCGGCGCCCAGATCGGCCTGCCCGACGTCCCCGATGACGTGCCAGTACCCGACATGCTGAGTAAGCAGTGGCTCTCCTGCGACATGGGTCCGGATACCACCGTGGATCGCCAAGGAACTGCCTGCGGCGAGATTTTTCCGGTGAAGCGAGGCGACATCCGCGCTCGTTCAGGCGACCGGCAGCGGAGACAAGTACTTCGTCGATCAGGAAAAAGGCAAGAAGTACTACATCGACTCCAGCGTAAGCCGCCTGGGTGACTGGGCGCTGTCCTTCCAGAACCTCACCAGCTACCCGATCACCGTCGAACCCGAGTGGCTCGACCTCTTCCCTTCGGGCACGCCTCTGCGCCCTGGAGCTACAACGACATCGAGAACGCGGGGCAGCCGGCCGAGAACCTGCCCGGTGACTTGAAGAACGAGGGCATCACCATTGGAATGGTCCTCGACCAGGTCGACTCCACCGGTCAGGTCAAAAACTCCTACCTGGTGATCGACGACTCGAATCTGGTGGTCTTCAACTCGACTGCGGCGCGCCTGTATCAGGACGCCCCGCCCTCGAAGAAGTTCCCCACCGAGATGTTCAAGTACGTCGAGCCCGTCCGGGCCGTCTTCGTCGGTGACGATTGGCCTGACGTCGAGGACTTTGAATCGCCCGAGTGGTTTGATGAGAGCCGCGACGCGGCCAGCCGGACGGTCCTGTGCGCCGCGATGGACACCACTGATCGCGCTAATCCGACGTTCGACCTGGTCACCATGCCTGAGAAGCGCGCGATCGAAGCGTCCTACGATGCGGAATCTCTGCAGTCCCCGAAGGGGCCGTCCACTACGCGCAACGTCACTGTCGCGGGCGGATCTGGCGCCCTCCTCGCCCTCACGTCCGGCGGTGGCGGCGAGGCCGCGTCCTACGTCTTCATCTCCGATATGGGCTTCCGCCACTCCCTCGGCGATGTCCCTCCGTCTCCATGAATGCCTCGGGTGGCAGTCGTCCGAGGCTGCGTCGGTCCCGCGCGCATGGGGCGAGCTCATCCCGCCGGGTTCCGAGATGTCGCCGAAGGCCGCCGCCACCTCAGTGGGGCTCAAGTGAGCCGCCCACGCACGTTCCCGCTTCCTGGGCCGAGGCCTCGTCGGGGCCTCGCTGATCGCTGGACTCGCGCTCGTGCCCGTCCGCCGCGCCGGTCGTCTCGCCCGAGGATCCCGGTACGTTCCGGCCCCGGCGTAGCCCACGCGGACCCGGTGCCGACCCCGAGCGTGCGTCCGACTCCGACTGCGACTCCCTCGTCGTCGGCGACGACGCCCGCCAGCGAGTCCGAGGGCGGCGAATGCTCGCAAAACTCGCCCTCGTACATCAAGCAAGCACCCGCCATCTTCGACGCCGTCGAGGTGCGTCGTGCCTGGGAGGTCTCGCGAGGCCGTGGCGTGACGGTCGCGATCGTCGACTCGGGCGTCGCCGCCGGCAATCAGCACTTTCAGGGCCCGGACGGGCCCGTCGTGCTGCCCGGCATCGACCTGAGCGGTGAAAAACACCGACGGGCGCGTCGACGTCGGCGAACACGGCACGGCCATCGCCGGTGCGATCGCGGCGCAGGAGCTGCCCAAGGAGATGGGATCTGGCCTCGTCGGCGTCGCCCCGAGGCGAAGATCCTCCCGTGCGCGTCGACACCGGGCTTCAGGACAATCGCCCGCACAAGGAAGGCGAAGAGACCTTCATGTCGAAGGTGGGCCGCGGGATCCAGTGGGCCGCCGACCATGGTGCGCAGATCATCGTTGTCGCACAGTCTGCTCCCGAGGGGGACCCCCAGCTGGAGGCAGCCATTAACGCCGTGCGCGGCAGGGCCCTCGTCGTGGCATCGACCGGCAACGTGTACCAGGGACAGGAAGCGAATCAGGGTCGTCTACCCGGCCGCCTACCCGGGTGTGCTCGGCGTGACCGCCTCGAATGCTGACGGATCGGCCTCGGACCAGCAGGTGCACGGCGCGCACGTCAAGCTCGCCGTTCCCGCCGGCGTCATCCTCACGACCTGGTTCGATCAGGCCGACTGCCTCGTCGGCGGATACGAGGGGACCAGCCCCTGCCGTCCTCGTCCCTACGCGACCGCATACGCGGGCGGCTTCGCGGCCCTCGTGGCCTCGGCCTACCCCGATGAGGGGCCCGACGTATGGAAATACCGGCTCGAAGTGACCGCCCTGCGCGGTACCCCCGATCAACGCACCGACGCCCTCGGCTGGGGTGTCGTCGCTCCCTTCGACGCCCTCACCTTCACCGATATCGGCACCAGGTTCGGGCCGGAACACCCTAACGCCGCGGAACATCCCGCTCCCGCCCGACCGGCCGTGGCCTCGGCGGACTTGACCTCGCGCGATAACAACCTGACGATCCGCGCCTACATCGTGTCCGCGATCGCAGTCCTCGGGGCCTCGCTGATCGGAGGTCTCGTGATCCTCTCCCACCTGCGCGGTAGGCCCGCCGTGGTCGAAGACTCAGAAGAGGACTTGTCGTGACCACCTGGGTGTCGCGGCGCTGGGCAAAGAGCGTGGGCGTCCTCGCCAGCGCACTCGCGCTCAGCCTCGGCGCGAGCCTCACCCCCGTTGCGCCGGCTTACGCCGCCGACCCGCCGGTGACCGCTGACAAGCAGGACTACTACAAGTACTACAAGCTCAAGTCCATCCACGATCAGGGAATCACAGGCAAGGGCGTCACCATCGCGGTCCTGGACGGCGCCGTGAACCCGAACATTCCCGAACTCAGGGGCGCGAACATTCAGGATCGGATGCCCTGCGTCAAGGACTCGGCCCCAGAGAATGCGGCACACGGCACCACGGTCGCGCAGATCCTGGTCTCGCCCGAGTTTGGTGTTGCGCCGGACGCGACGCTCTACACCTATACACTCCCCCTTCATGGTGATGCGTCGAACTGCACGCTCTCCGGCTGGACGGGGGAAGCAGAAAACGACACGCCTCTCCTCATCGAGCAAGCGATCAACGACGGCGCCAACATCATCACCATCTCCAGTAACTTTGGCGATAATTCCATCGACCTTCGATGGGCCATGGCCAGGGCCATGGCCGCGGGAGTCATCGTCGTGGCCGCGATGGGCAACGAGACTACCGAGGACCCCGACGATGCGCTGGCTATCTGGACGGGAATCTGCGGCATCGGAGCAACGCTGCATGACGGCAGCCTGACGGAGTACACGAACTGGGGCAACGGGTTGTTGACGACCGCCCTGGGAACAGTCGTGACGCGTGACACCTCGACCGGTCGTGTCGAGGAAGCTGACGGAACGTCCTTTGCGACCCCGATTATCGCCGGCTTTTTGGCGCTCGGCTGGCAGCACTTCGACGAGGACGTGAGCGCAGGTCAGATGCTTCAAGCGCTGGCTGCAACGGGGAGAAGCGGAAACGAGGTGGAACAAGTTCACCGGCTACGGCCCCGCCGACCCGATCGCGTTCCTCCGGTCAGACCCGTCGCAGTATACGGACGAGAATCCGTGCGTTCCGCAGGACAACAGGTCTTTGCCAACGAGGGATGATGTCATCGACTACATGGACGGCGTCGTCAACCCCATTCTGATTCGTAATGATGATGTCTACGTCTACCGCGGCGTGAACGAAGAGGCTGCACTCAGCCGCGAACACGGCTACCCGACCCACATCGGCACCAGCCCCCGGTACCACAGTCAGTGACGGGCCTCGGCT